>Ga0325414_1001524_pt1 | contig 22572 bp, 19 predicted proteins | sample PopdelMetagenome_8_FD_206183 | JGI IMG/M metagenome (GOLD analysis project Ga0325414, IMG submission 206183) | Populus deltoides microbial communities from Bellville, Georgia, United States - Leaf-PdKOR-R3 | ecosystem: Host-associated > Plants > Phyllosphere > Phylloplane/Leaf | place: USA... | reverse complement strand
ATTGCTAGTCTTCTTATAGATGTAATAACAATGGCACATTGCTGAAATATTATTATTTTACCTAGAACAACATCAGACTAAGGGAAATTTGTGGTTGATTGATGAAGAAATTAAAGTTATTGCAATTATCATAATTGATCTTGAGATTAGAGACCATGTTTACACACCCGTGGTGGAATCTTTCAGCAATTTGTCAGTTAATATGAATATTAAAAATAAAAAATTGGATGTTGAAATCATTATTCGGATGAGAATAATATAATAATTATTTTTTCATTATCAAAAAACTTATATATAATCTCTTTGTATTTAGATGAAACTTATTTCTTTTGAGAATTTGATTGCATTATGCAGTATCAATGAAACTCTAACATCCTCCTTTCTTATTTATTTTTTTGTATTTCTCTTTATTTCTTTGGATTGTGTAACATGATATTAGAGCCAGGTTTCATGGGATGAGACTTAATCTTAAACACAACTTTCGTGTATCCAACTTAGAGGTTTAATTTTGTATCATTCTTCACTTCTCTTATTTTTGGAGTGACTGTATAATTTTTAGAAGGGAAATGAGATATTTTATCAATGAAAACGTACAATTTTGAGAGGGTATCCATCTAGTTTCTATAATCTAGTATTTTGTTTTCCTTTATTTTGCGTTTTGGTTTTTTTTTTTTGTTGATTATAGCTACTAAAAGAGATGATTCACTTCAGTATGTGAGGATATGTTATAAGTGGAACTTCTATGAAACCTAGGAATACTGGTAAGGGTTATGCTGCTTTGATAGATGTCTGAGAAACAAATAATGCAAAAATTGTTACTTAGATTAACGATTCTATTGAGCATTCCATAGGTATATAGTTGGTCTAGTATGAGATAACATAGGAGATCTAGGATCATATGCAAATATTATTCACTCAATCAAATTTTGTAAAGTAGTATCAATTAGAGAATGATATATGAGCTCGTCACCAGAAGAATATGAGTATTCATTAGATTTTTTTTATCATGATAGATCTTTCAAATCAATTAGCTCTTACAGAATTGGTAAAACTAAAGGCATGTGGTGCATATATTGTTCGTAGAGAGCATCAATGATTGGTATGGTTTTTAATAGCACTTCACAATGATTTTGAAGGACTTAAAGGTTCAATTTTGCATCGTTCTTCACTTTCTTCTGTTGACTCAGTTGTCAATAAGTTATTGGTTGAAGAAATATGTCTTCAGTCTTATTTTAAAAAGGAAATTATTTCTACTTATAATCCTTATGTGCTATCAGTACTTTCTAAAGTACTCTTTAATAATCAAAATAAGTCTTTCACAAGAGTTACCTTCGATGAGTGCAATTTATATAAGTAGAAAGGTCATTGAAAGGCTTAGTGTCCTAAGTTGAGACATAATAATCAATAGCACCAGCAATCTCAAGCTTGGAAGCCTGACAACCAGTCACAATTTAAAGCTTATAGACCATCTCAGGGTTAGAAACCACCACAGTCTATTAATACATCAGTGGTTTTATCAGGTTCTTTCACCGACCCTAATATTATAACTGAGCAATTTCAGAAGTTTCTCTCCTTACAGCTATAAACTATGTTTGCTTCTTCTTCTGTAGGTCAATTACCTCATAGTTTTTCAGGTATGTCACATTCTGAATGGATCTTGAATTCTTGTGCTTCACATCATATGTCTCCAGATTCTTTATCTTTTGCTTTTATGACTCCTTCATCTTTTATTCCTACCATGACTGCTGATGACACTCTTATGCCTTTAGTAAATGTTGGTTCTGTTGTCACACCTCACTTGTCTCTCCCTAGTGTTTCTCTTATCCCTAAACTCACATTGAATCTTGCTTATGTTGGTCAGTTATGTGATTTTAATAATTATTTAGTCATCTTTTCCTTCTTTTTTTGTTGTGTGTAGGATCTGCAGTCTCAAGCTAATTAGGATAGGCTGTAAAAAAAAGGGACAATATATTTTGGATGATTTAAAAGTGTCAGTTGCTGCTGATACTAGTGTTGATTTGTCTTTTTTCTATTTGAGTTCTTCTTTTTCTAGTTTTTATTTATGACATTCTCATCTAGTTCATATTTTGTCTTCTCGTTTAAGATTTTCGGCATCCACAAGAGCTTTAAAAAATTTTAAAAATTGTAATATTTCTAGTTATAGTGGATGTAAACTAACAAAATTTTCTACTTTACCTTTCAATCGAAGTATTTCTGTTTCTTTTTCTCCATTTAATTTAATTCATTCCGATATATGGAGACCTTTTCTTATTGCCACAAAATGAGGGTCTCAATATTATGTTTTTTTTCTTATTGATGATCATACTAGTTATTGTTAGATTTATTTAATGAAATATCATTATAAATTCTTTGAGATATATACAGTCTTTCACGCTTTTGTCATAACTCAATATTATGCTGTTATCAAATGTTTTAAGTGTGATTTAGGTTGGAAATACACCTCTAATAAATTTTGTGAGTTGTTTGCCCTAGATGAAATTATTCACTGAACTTTGTGTACATATACTCCTGAGCAAAATGGTGTTGCTAAAAGAGAACATAGGCACATTATTGAAACTACTAATTCTCTCTTATTGTCTACTTTTGTTCTTAGTATGTTTTAGGGTGAAACTATTCTTACTACTATAGATTTGTCTACTTTTGTTCTTAGTATGTTTTAGGGTGAAACTATTCTTACTACTATAGATTTGATTAATAAAATTTCATCTTCTTATATTTCAGGTTTTTCTCTTTATGAAAAGTTGTATAGGTATGCCCTTAATTATTATTTCTTTAAAGTTTTTGGTTATACTTGTTTCATTTTTCATCCTTATATAGAACGTAGCAAGTTGTCTTCTTGATATGCTATTTGTGTCTTTCTTAGTTATGGTGAAGGTAAAAAAAAGTATCGTTGTTTTGATCTAATAACTTAGAAACTTTATGTGTTTCGTTATGTTGTTTGTCTCGAGCATATACATTTCTTTCCTATTCCATCCACTACTCATAACTTGACTAGATTTGATCTTATTCTTATAGATCCCTTTTATAAGGATTCTGATAATTTATCATCTCAGGTTCCTAGTACTTCAAATTCCCCTTCTTATGTTCTTGCCTCGTTACCTTTATATTCAACTCGACCAATTTGTATTGTCATTCTGCAAGTACTGACACTTTACTATCTAGTACACTTGAAGCTCCCTTTTCTTTTAGGGTCTTTTAAGCTTCATCTGAGATTGTGGATCCATATCTACATCAATCTATATACATTCATAAGTCTACAAAGTTACTAGATTTTGTCTATTCTTGTTATTCTTCATCTTTTATTTCTTTTTTAGCTTCTATTCATTATATATCTGAGCCCTCTTTTTATAAAAGGCAATTCTTAATCCTCTTTGGCAGCAAGTTATAAATGAGGAACTTTTATCTTTGCATAAGACAAATGATTGAGATTTAATTCCTTTACCTCCTTGTAAGAGTGTTGTTGGTTATTATTGAGTATATAAGATCAAAACTAATTTTGATGGATCTATTGAACGATACAAAGCTAGGTTGGTTATAAAAGGATACTCTTAACAGTATGGTATGGATTATAAGGAGACATTTGTTCATATTATAAAAATGACTACTATTCGTACTCTCATTGTAGTAGCTTCGGTTTTTCAGTGGAATATCTCTCAACTTGATGTTAAAAATGCCTTCTTGAATGAAGATCTTTAAAAATTTATATGGTACCCCTTTTTAGTGTTTCATATGATTCTAGGTATGTTTGCAAGCTTAAAAAAACGTTATATGATTTTAAACAAACACCTCATGCTTGGTTTGAGAAATGTTATGTTATGATCTCTTCCCTTGGATTTGTTTTTAAAAGTCATGATTCTGATCTTTTTGTTAAATATACTAATGCATGTCATATCATTTTGTCTTTATATATTGATGATATGATTATTACTGATGATGATATTGATGGTATTTCAGTTTTGAAGACATAGTTAGCTAGATAGTTTGAAATATAGGATTTGAGTTATCTATGATATTTCATGGATATTGAGGTAGCCTACTCACCTAGAGGTTATCTTCTTTCTTAGTCAAAATATGTTGTATATATTCTTGAGTAAGCTAAACTTAGTAATAATAAGACTATATATACTCTTATTGAGGTTAGCACAAAGTATTTTTATTCTTATGATTTACTTTTATCAGATTTTACTTTATACCATACTATTGCTAGAAGCTTGGTATATCTCATTATTACTCATCTAGATATTGCATATGTTATTCATGTTGTTAGTTGTTTCTCCTACTACTGTTTATTGAGCATCTATTCTTTGTATTTTACGATATCTTTGAGGTACAGTCTTTCAAAGTCTTTTACTTTCATCCACCTTTTTCTTGGAGCAGTATGCATACTCTGATGGTGATCATAACAGTGATCTCACAGATCAAAAGTTTGTTACAGTTTTCTGTATCTTTTTGGGTGATTTTTTTATTTATTGAAAAAGTAAGAAACAATACATTATTTCTCATCCCACTCCTATGTATTATGATAACCAAAGTTTTATTTAGATTGCTCACAACTCAGTTTTTCATTAACAAACTAAGCATATTGAGATTGATTGTCATCTTACTCGTTATCGTCTTAAGTATGACACCATTACTTTACCCTTTGTTTTTTCTTCTTTACAGATTGCAAATTTATTTACTAAGTCGCATTCTATTTCTCGCTTTGGTTTTCTAGTTGAAAAACTCTTGATGCTTGTAGTTACCGCATCATGAGTTTGAGGGGAGATGTTAAGAAATATAGGGTTATTATTAAGGGTATAATAGTCTTTTTATTTTCTTTTTTTAGCCTATATATAGTCTCTTTGTATTTAGGTAAAACTTATTTCTCTTTAGTATTTGATTGCATTATGCATTATCAATGAAACTCTAGTTTCCTCTTTTCTTATTTTTTTTATATCTCTTTATTTCTTTGGATTGTTTAATAAGACATGGACGAGTTCAACTTTTGCTTTGAAAGTCTACAATAAATTTAGTTGCTTACTCATTCAATTAAAAAATTTTAAAGTAGGGTATAAAGGCTTATTCATCTTTTCATTGTGATCTTTTATTTTTTTTAAAAAATAATATTTTAAAAAAGAACTCTGCTAGTGCGTTCTATGCATGCACCAGCGTGTTAGGCCATTCTGCACACTTCAAATAACACGTATGAAGGATTTAGGTGGTGGAAATTGTCCATCCATGGTAGTATTAGAAAGATCACAACGTCCTCTTTTAAATGAGGTAGCGCGTGTGGTGGTTTGTTAGGTAGTTTGGCTCCAACAACATTTTTTATTTTTCATTCTTGTTTTGCTTTAGAAAACATGTTGTCCAATTAGAACATCCATGTTGTGCTCTTGTTTTGTCTTGATATTTGATGCAGTCCTTTAGATTGTATGATATTTGTATTAATTTTTTTTGAACACTTTAAAAAGTTTGTTTTCAATTTCACATTTGATTAAAATCTTATTTTTCCTATTATTTTGTCATAGTTTCAGTTTTGATCCACTTTCTTTTGATTCTTGGTTTATGTTTTGATTTCTTTTGTGAAATGTTTGATTTTGTTTCAATTTCACCCTTGAAAAAATGAATGTTATTTCCTCCTTATTTTTTTGTTTAGTATTTAGTCTTCATTCTTTTATATTATTATTTTTTTATTTTAGGGTCTTTTATCAAATTATTTTTTTTATTTTCATCCTCTAACTTTGAAATGTTATTTTTCTTTTCTTTTTTTGTTTTGATTTTAGATTTAATTCCTTTTCTTTTAATTTTGGGTTTTTGTTTTGAGTTCCTTTGTGAAATGTTTGATTTTTTCAATTTCACCATTGAATTTATAAATGTTATTTACCCTCTTAATTTTTTGTTTAGCATTTAGTCCTCATTATTTAATTTATATTACTATTTTTTTGTTTTGGGGTCTTTTATCAAATTTTTTCTTATTTTCTTCCTCTAACATTGAAATGTTATTTTTCCTTTTATTTTGTTTTGGTTTGAGATTTAATCCTCTTTCTTTTGATTTTAGATTCTTGACTTGATTTGTTTTGTAAACTGTTTCTTTTTTTAATTTCACCCTTAAATCAATCAATGTTATTTTCAACCTAATTTTTTTGTTTAGCATTTTTTCCTCATTCTTTTATATTACTAATTTCCTTTTTTAGGGTCTTTTATCAAATTAAAAGTTTGAAAGTTTGACTCAGATAATATTGATCTTTTTTATCCTTTGACACTTTTCATTCTATCTTTCTTTTAGGTTTTTTTTTATAAAAAAATTGGTCATAGCCTCATAAATGGGTTACGTGCCAGCAAGCGCTCTTGGTTCATTTCTTCCCCTTTAATTTTTTATTTCCTTTGTTATGCTCTCGGTTAGATCGAAATGTAATTTTGCTATTTTTTCTTTTTAATTAGCATTTTTGTTTTATCATGATCACTCTTTTTGTTTCTTTGTTTGATGCATCTAATGTCGTAAGATAAGACAAGCTTATTCAATCTAGTCGAGTCTATGACCCAAATCCTGACTTTTTATTGTTTTTTTAAAACACATTTGTGATATTTTGATTTTTTTTAATGCCAAGATTTTTTTTCCAACCCGAGGCATAACACGATCATGGTACTAGAGTGTACATCAAAAATAGGTTGGGTACTTTTTTTTAATATAAAAAAACAACATTTTGGTATCTCCGAGTTCAGGCTTTCACTTGTTAAAGATAAGATCTTTCTTTGTTTAAGTTTTAGACATATGATTCATACATATGCCAAAAAGCATTAAAGATAATTATTCTTCTCATATATAGCTTTTTCTTTAATTTAAATTTGAAATAATCACATAAAGAGTGAATCCACTTATTATCCAAGTCAGTTCTTGACTTTTATGTAAATTTCATCCATCCAAAAAAATTATATATATAAAAAATATTATTTGAAAAAGTTTATTATCGAAGTTGGATTCATCTCTAACTTATAAAGGAAATTAAATGTTTTGGCTGATTTTGAAAAATTGATAACATAAAAACTCAAGCTTTAAAGGGAGGAAAATGTTTTCTTATTTTAAAAAATATTCGTAAAATAATTATATATAAAATTCAACCATATCTTTAAGAATATTTTTTTTCAACCCTGTCATCAAGAAACTTCATCAGGAAAAGAGGTTAACCCTACCATAAAGAAGTTTCAGACTCAACCATGCAATAAGGACATCTTAGGCCAGATCTTGTAACGAGGTAGGTCACCTTTGTTGAACTTAAGGAAATTGGATCCCTTTTTTTAATGTGTGATTTTTGAAGGTGTTAGATCCATTTTTTTGGAATTTAAGGGTGTTAGACCCTTTTCCTTTCAATTATGTTATCTCTAAGGGTGTTAGATCCTTCTGTCAAACTTAAGGGTGTCAGATCTTTTTTATTCAAACATGTGATTTTTTAGAGTGTTGGATCCCTCTTTTGGAATTTAAGGGTGTTAGATCCATTTCCTTACAACTATGTGATCTTTAAGGTTGTCGGATCCCTCTGTCGAACTTAAGGGTGTCAGATCCCTTTCATTCAAACATGTGATATTTTAGGGTGTTAGATCTTTTTTTTTTGGAATTTAAGGGTGTTGAATCCATTTCCTCCCAACCATGTGATCTCTGCGGGTGTTGGATCCTTTTATCGAGCTTAAGTGCGTCAAATCCCTTTTGTTCAAACATGTGATTCTCGAGGGTGTTGGATCCCTGGAATTTAAGAGCGTCGGATCCCTTTCCTTCCAAACCACATGATTTCTAAAGGGGTCAGATCCCTCCATTAAACTTGTGTCAGATCTCTTTTGTTTAAAAATAAAATCTTTGAAGGTGTTGGATCCCTCTTCTAGAATTTAAGGGTGTCATATCCCTTTCTTTCCAACAACATGATTTTTTAGGGTGCTGGATCCCTCTATTGAACTTAAAGGTATCAGAACTCTTTCGTTTCAAAATGATATCTCTGAGGATGTCAGATCCCTCTTCTGAAACTTAAAGGTGTCAGATTCCTTTCGTTTCAAACATCATTTTTCTTTAGAAGCTTGCTATACAAAGCTTTCTGTAAGATTTTATACTGTAAGTATTATAAAGAGGGGAGCAACTATTGTAACCCAATTTTTACCTCTATTTTTGTATATATTTTGAAAAAATTAGAAAAAACCAAAAAATATACCTTTCCAATAACTTTAGCTATTTTGATCTTCTTCTTGTTTTTAATTTTTCTTCATTTTTATTTAATTCTTGTGTGTCAAGAAATCTAGAAAATCATAAAAAAAATAAAAATAAAAAATAAAAAGTAGTTAGGTTTTGAAATTGGGTTGATAATTAAGCATCACATGCGAAAATAAAGTTTGGGAATTTTTGGGCCATAATTGATGGTTTAACTAAAGAGAAAATCAAGAAAAAAAGTTAATTTAATTTAATTTGGTTAAGAGTAAAAGAAATTTAAAGTTAAATGATGATTATGAAACAAATAACTAAATTAATAATTAATAAAGGGTTTAATTGAAGAAAAATAAAATTAAAATTGAGAGATAGATTAGTTAAAATTGCATGATTTTAGGAATCATGATGAATTCACAACAAGTGGATTAATCTGGAGGTCTAAATTGATTTAAAAGGGTGTTTAAGTGTATAGTAACGGTTGTTTTTTAAAGTACTTTTCATTCCAAAACATATTAAAATAATATTTTTTTATTTTATTTTTTTAAAATTATTTTTGACATCAGCACATCAAAATAATAAAAAACATTAAAAATATATTAATTTAAAGTAAAAAAATAAAAAATTTTAAAATATTTCAAAAACGATTTCAAACTGGAGTGCCAAACACTATAAGTAGAAATGAAATTGAAAAGAAATAGGAGATTTAGGACAAATTTGGTTGAAATGGCAAGAATTTAAAAACTAATGACTAAATTTAGAAGATTGATTTGAGGGATTAAATTGAGAAAGAATTCAAGATTTAATCCTATTTGAGTGAAATTGGGAAGATTCAAAAGATAAGGACTATAATGGAAAGGATAAAATATTTTGGGGACCAATTAAATTTTTGTTTAAATTTCGTTCATGTCCGATTTGTTTCATTCCAATCATTTCAGTCCAATTAAATACCAATCAAAACCAATTGTTTCCAATTGATTCAATTCAGCCCAATAATTTTATCATATGGATTCGATTTAGTCCCTAATTAATTCGTAATTCAATCACGTTAATTGTTCAAAATCCCAGCAATCAAATTCAGATTCTCGAATTAAGTAATCTCCCAAATTCGGCTCCCCATTCCCAGATTTTCAGCCCCAATCCTCAATCGAAGTCCCAAATTGATTTCAAATCTGGCATTAATTGATTTCCCAAATCTTAGCATCTCTCTCCTTCAAAAACCAACAACAGAGCTGATTCAAGGGGAGGGGGTCTCCATTTTTCATAGACAGGACAGAGGAAAACCAGTAGAGCAAAAATCACTCCCTCTCGCACCTTTCCCCCATTTCCTTCTTCATCCTCAACCCACTAAAGACAATGCACAACCGGCAAAAAAACCGGAGACCACACCAACAAACCAAGCCTTCATCCCCATCCTCTCAAGCCACCAAATCAAGGTCTAAAATAATAAAAATAAATAAATAAATATATAGTCTAAGATTAATTTTCACCCTTTTTCGTATATGATAATGAAAAATACCCAAGAGAATTAATTATTAAAGAATCCTTACTGAATAAAAGCGTAATGCATTGTAAAATAAGAATTAATTTCTGACCAATTAATTCTTCTTATTTGATATGGAATCCTTATAAAATAAGAAAGTCAAAGGCTTCTACATAAGCTCTCAATAGCATTAAGGACTTCTTATAGTGAATGAAATCCATAAATTTTAAGTAAACAATGTCTTTTTTCTTTTTGCACTTTGTTGACAGATTCTAGGTCCAACTTCAAACATGTCATTCTCTCTCGTCCAGATGAATTAACGGGCGTAACATACATCGTTGGAAAGGTTCATGTGTCTAGTTTCTAAAACAATTATAATCATATCTAAAATCTACTTGTAGCTTTCAAATATGACCCAAAGAGTAGAAAAAGGTCTAGCTTGATAGATTTGAACTTTTTTAACCCAAACCTCTTGACTTAGCTCATTAAACTCCTCTTGGATGCACTTCGTTCTAAGTCTTAGAGATCCAATGGACACTCCTAATGGTTTTTTAGATGTTGTAGCTAGGATCGCATCATGATTTCCATTTGGTCCATCACTTGCAACAACCTTTAACCAAACTTGAGGATCATAATGAGGATGGATGAAATTAAGTATTTTTGTCAAATCTATCAACTATGTTGGTGTTACATCTCTCCTATAAAATAAAATAAAAATAATTTAAAATCCAATTACATTTCATATAATTGATGTAAATAAATAATTTTAACATCTTAAACCAATGATAACTATCAAAACACTTACGATGAACACTTTCGTTCTATTATTTACAAAAAAAAATTTTCCTTTTATCCCCTTTCTTTACATAAGTTTCCTTATATAACGTCATTGGAGTTAGTTCTTGTCTAAGTTGTTTTTCCTATAAATTAATTAGTTTTTTAAAAACTTCTTTAATAAACATGTAATTAAAACTTCAAGAAAAATAATAAAATATACAAATATGAGCTCTTAGTAGGCACTTGTCATGGTGGATAAATGAAATTTCTCCTCCAATGTGCTTGTTCATCGAATCATGAGTTTTTTTTTTATTTCTATTTATGTACTGAATCATGAGCGCTTTGTAAAACTTTCTGAAACCACAAACTCAAGAGATGTTATCCAATTACAGTTTGTGACATACTTTGATATATAGCTTTTCCACCTCACTATGTCATTAAACTCGACCTTTATAATTGCTTGTTTATGGGCATCATACCAAAAATAATACAACCTAGTACATAAATTTATTAAAAATAAATTAGGTAAGAAAATAAAAGAATACAAATTTAGAAAAATATAATATTAATTGATTTAAACTTACCTAGTCACATTGTTGCTTTACCACACTTTTCTGATAAGCGCCTTGTTGCTCTCGTTTCACCAAAAAAATCTCTTAATTGATTTCATACATGAATTAATTTTTAAAATTTTATAAACTATCTAGTAACTTGAATTATAGATTATTTATCTAACCTTAAAAATTTTCCACCAAGCATCTACCTTGTACATCTATTAAGGATGATCATAAAACTGACTCCATTGAAATAATGGTTCTTTAAATGACCATTTTATACTAGAGGTGATGAAACAAGCAACTTTAATATTGGTAAACTTGAAAATCAATTTAAGAGAGTCATTTTTATAAAATTATAAAACTTAAAATAACTTAATAAAATCATATAAAACAATTACATAAAGAGGTTGCTCAACCATTCTCCTATCCATTTACCTTTAATAGACTTTATCATATAAGGGATGCCTGATATGTTGTCCTTAGTGGTTGAGTGTTGGTTGGTAACCTCTTTATAATCACCCTTTAAATTCATAACGTAATTACCAACACTACTACTTGATGGAGCATGAGTGATCTTGTTTGACTTGGATTTGTTTCCTCTCGAATGCATGGTACCTAAAAGGAAACAATGAACACAATTAAAAAAATAAAACATACTTTTAAACACAAATTCAATTATTTATTAAAAATGAATAACATTTAGCTTACATAAATCAACTAATAACTAACAACCTATCATTTTTTTAATTCTAAAGTAATTCAATTCCTCCAATTTCAAAAAATATAATTCATAATTCAATAACTATCAAACACTTCATAAGTTGAAATATACTAAACCCTTGATTGTTATCAATTCCACACAAATTCAATTTTCCTTAAATTTTCAACTAAACCATAAAATTGATAAAAAATAATTGATACCTGATGAAATCCTAAAATTCAAGATTCTTAGGAATAAGGCTCATGTGTTGGATAATAAGTTAATCTTTTAGTTCAAGTAATCTAATACATTCTCCCTAACCAAGGTGTCTAGTAGCTTGTTATGGAAAGCCTAGGTGGTTGGTAGCTGGTAGCTAGTGGTGTCTAGTAAGCCAATATGGTTGGTAGTTGGTACTTGTAAAAAATCTCATTTGATTGATATAAAGACTCTTAGATGGTTAAGTTAGTAACTTTGTAAAGAAATAAAGTGTAATAATATTTTATAGAGGTAGGCTATGAAATATGTATGATAAAAATAGTAAGAATGAAGAGAATGTGAACCTGAAGCTTGAAGAATTCATGAGGTATTTATAGCCCATAATTTTATTTTTTTTTATGGAGAGGAGGGTTTGAAGAGTTATTTCACCCTTCTGATATTTTGAATTGTATTCTACTCAAAATAATACGTTTTATATTTGTATAAAATATTTAGGGACCTATGCAGGGGTCTTAAAAAGAGACTTACATAGGGTCCTGTAAAAGTCTTAATAGAGTGTTGGGCTCAAGAGAGTTGGGCTTGAGGTGTGTGCCCGAGCTCATGAAGGTGTTGGAGTGCACCTAATACCAAAAAATAATTGGGTTCAGGTTCTATGCATGGACCCAATAGGTGTTGGGTATGCATGCAACACCTAAAAGTAACACCTAGACCCGTCTGCCCACCACCCAAAATTAATTAGTTATAGACATTATGCATCGACCTAATTAATTCAGGCAATAGTTTGGGCTCATTTTAATTGGCAAAGGTTTTTTAGCCTATTAAGTTTGGGTTCACCAATAGCCCACCAAGTCTTTGTGATATTCATTGAATTATCTTTGTTAAGAAGAGGGATGAAAACTCTGAGATTATTTACTAAAAATATGTAATGGCATGCACTATGTTTGAAGAAATTTTCAAGTATATAAAAGGGGACCATGGAGGAACCAATTTTTAGAAAAATTTCTTGGAGGGTTAGGTGAGATATAAAGGACTCTATACTTTGAAAAAAATTCTAAAAGTTCAGGGGAAACTTATGGAGAAGAAGCTCATACTTAAAAAAAATTCTAAGAGGCTGGAGGGAATCTATAAAGGGTGAGCCTATACTTAGAATGTGAAACCCTAAAAAATGAGTGATTAAAATGAATAGTTAAATAATAAAAAAAATAAAATGAGAACGGTTGGATTTTTTGTGGAAAAAAAATCACTTATTGACTAGTTTTATGCTTTTGAGCATAACGCTCAATCTAACTGTTAGATCGAATTGAAATTTTATGAGGAATTTCATAACATATAGTCCTACATTTGATTATAATTTTTGGGCAATCTGAGTTCGGGAAGATATTTTAAAGCTATTAACAGTCGGATAGTAAATAACATAAAATTCATCAATGACAATTTTATAAATATTCTGATGAGCTAGCAAAGCTCCAACAATTTATTCTCCCTTTTTTTGATGCAAAAAACAAAGGCGTAACAGAGAAATAAAAAAAAAAGTAAAGCACTTAAAACAAAAAAAATACCTTGAGAGAAAGAGTAGAAATTGTGTAGAATTAAGGATCTAAAAGGTGTAAAATACAAATCATTCCCTTAAGCAAGGATTTAAGCAGAAACTAAGTGAGGGAGAAGGGAGAAAAATGGGTTGTAAGTCATGGAAAAATATTGGAAAAACAATTTTGGATGGGGAGGAAAAACATCATCAGGTTAGCTTTCAAAGTTCATTTTAGTGTTGGGTAATGAGTTCTAAGTTGTTTAAACAATTTTAGATGGAAAGAAATAGATTTAATGCAATGTTCTTAGATTTTTTTAGTTAGGGTTCTTAGGAGAGAATTTGGGGAAAAATGTGAAATTATTGAAATTGATACATTTGTGATAGGATAGGTTGAAAATGATGCAAAATAATGAAGGTTGGAAGATAAAAATTTAGGTGTTATGGAGACAACATTGGCCGGTCATGTTAGGAATAAAAGATAATGAACATGGAATGTAATAAAGCTTGTATAATTGTGTGTGATTGTGGTGTGTTGATGCATAAATGATAAAGTTGTATAAAGAGATAATAATAAGTGGGAAAAGTTAAGCAAATAAATGGTTAATATCAATGCATGCTAATATGTATAGGTAAAGAATTTAATGTATTTCAATGCAAAATATTGGAAATAGTATTAAATTATATGTTCATGAACAAGTTAGTTAATTATAAAGGTATAAGAAATGGTGTGAGGATTTAGTTGGATGATCATATGACATAGTTATTTTGCCATGCTTAGTAAAATCAAATATAAACAAAAAAAAAAAAAGAAGTTAAGGAGATATGAAAAGAAATAATTGAAGTATGAAATTGTAAATCAATGAGAATTGAAGGTATTTACTACCGATAACAAGACGATGCATTTTAAAGGAAATTAAGTTAGGAAAATATATATATTTGATAAGAAATGCTAACAGAAGAATTAATTAGTATGAATGGAATTAATGTTGAGACGAGAATTATTTGAATATGTAATGTTGAAATATGTAACGTGACAATGAAATTATGTACGTGTTACAATTTTGGATATGAATATGCTAACAAGCATACCTCCCTTTTAATTATAAGAGGAACATTGGTGGCCGGAACTTTAGCGGACCGAGCTCGAACACCTGGAGCTGCAGGTAGGTGTTTCCCTCCTTAACTATGTCAAGTTATTGTAGTTGTTCTTTCTTTTTCTTATATGTGAATGGGTTGTCTTTGTTATATACGCTTGATAATTAGTGGAACAGAATTGTGTCATGAATGTAAAAGAATTATGAGAATATATGGTGAAGAATGAAAATTATTCGATGAATAAATTTAATTAATTTAAAAGATAATGTGTATGCCTTAATTGTCTAAATGGTTAGAAACTAAGGAGATCTAAATATCTTGATTTTGACTTAGTTTCCAAAGTGGTTGGAAGCTAAAGTGAATAGTGTTTGACTTAGTCATTCGCAGAGGCTGGGATAAGGTGGTATGGTCAAATGACTTAGTTATTAATAAAGATAGGAACTAAGGAGATTTGATGCAGAAATTGACTTAGTCATCCGTAAGAACAGAAACTAAGGTGTGGTCATAGAACTTAGTCATCCATGTATGAGACGGCTAAGGTGGTAATGAACTTGATCAAAAATTGAGGAAGACCTGGATTATTTGTATGATTACTTGGTTTACATTAAGATGGGGACCAAGGTTGAAAGAAGAGTAAACTTTACTAGCAAACTATGAAGAATTCATCTAAAAGTAACTAAAGTTGTAGGATATGTATAGAGATAATTTATTAGAGATTATGGTGTTAAAAAAATGTGTAAACTATATATATGCATAAATAAATTAAATTGGTCTTAATAAATAAATTACATTACATTGTTGCAGGTCCTTCTCATACTACAGGACAACCTTGATTCTCTTCTTTTATGGGTAACTTTTACTAGGTATATTTTGGTATTTGGTTTATGTAATATTCTAGTTCACTAGGATTTAAAGTTATCTATTGGGCTTGTAATTTATGTAAAGTTATATACCACTAGATAATTAAATCTAGATAATTAAATCTCTTTTGTGTATGCATTAAAACAATTTTATTATACATGTAAATAACTTTATAATATGCTTTGTTTTAATGACATTATGTATGAAGAGAAAATATATATGATACTATTATTAAAATGAAAACTGGAGAAGGTATAAGTCGAAGTGGATGAAGTGATGAGAAATTAGATTATGTTGAAGAAGATCTAGGATGGTTAGATCATAATTATATATGATAAATTGTGTTTTTTTGTTGATGTCGACATTTGGGAAGATCAATTTATAGAGGAGACTCTATCAAATTTTTGGTAGCTAGAATAATAATAATAATAATAATAATAATAATAATAATAATAAGCTTAAAATGTTGTTAGGATAGTTAGGGATCAGGGATCATGACACACACACACACACACACACACATATTACTTAATTTGTTAACGAATATGACATAAATTAAATAGAGGGTGTTACATAGAAAATATTCTAAGAGGTTAAGAGGAACTCATAGAGGGTTGTTCTCTATGATAACACGAGGTTTAGAAGCCATATACCGATCTAGGATTGTATTAGAGAGAGAGAGAGAGAGATTAAGAGGTTTGTGGCTTCCTAGCTAATGATGTAGGGCTTAAGAGCTCACCATTAAAGAAAGATCTCACCGAATAGTGGGAGGCATGTAGCCTCTTCGATGATGACATGTAGGCTTCAGAGCCCCTCACTAGATAGTAGTCAAATTAGAGTGGGGGAGATGTGTAACCTCTCTAGCATTGTCATGAGAGGTGAGAGCCCCCCATTAGAGAGTGATTGTACATGAGAATGAGAGATTTAAGATGATCCCAATAGATAGTTTGAGGCCTAAGAGCCCTACTAAAGAGTTGTGTTAGTCTAAAACCGCAGTGTAGAATAAGAGATCTAAGATCAACCCCTGACAAATTAGTAAGACATCCTCAGACATCACTTGGAGAATGTGTCAGTCTAAGACCGCACTAGAAAATGAGAGATCTAAGATTAAACCCTAGAGAATTGGTGGGGGGGCCTTAGGCATCACCTGAAGAATGTGTCAGTCTGAGACTACATTGGAGAATGAGAAATCCAAGATCAACCCCGATGAATTAGTAAAAAATCGTTAGGCATCACTTGGAGATCTATAGATAGGAAATGTATGCAGAGATACACTATTGTTTATTTAAAATGATTCAATTGAGTAATAAATTATTAGGATATACCAAATACTTATGTCCCTCATGGTTTTTCCTTAAGCTTTTATTTCTGTTAAAAGAATGATTTTGCATAGAAGGTTTTTCATGTTGGTTGTCTTTATAAGAAAAAGGCCTATGTTATAGCACACTGATCTCTTCCACTCATATGTGATTTTTCATTACTTGTTTCACGTTGAACAAGCTTTTGTCTGGTAAGGTATAAAGTTTTCTCTAGACGGCATATTCTCTTACCCCTCTTATCAAAGTCTTTAAGGTTATTAGCTCACGTAACTATTCCACTTTCATCATCTCCTTATTGAAACTCTTCAAATATGCTAGTGTAGGCTTGTCCTCTTGATGGGTAACACTAAATAGCTCGATTGAGCTTTTCTTGGTACTTATGTTGGTGCTGAAGGGTGCTACTAGCTTGACACAGAAGTCATTGAACCCTTTAATGGAGCTTGACTCCAAATTATTGTATCAAGCATGCGCAGACCCCTAGAAGGTTGTGGGGATGATTTTTCACATTGATTCACTATCTTAGATGACTACTTCTAGGATACTATGCACGTTCTACACATGCTCCCTCGAGTCAGCTAGGTTATTATAGCTGTCCAGACTTATTTTTTTATGGCTTAAGGAGTCGAGTGTTCAATACTTGTTTGGACAAAGGAGAACCCCTCACCTAATGGGGGTTGTAGATATGTACACACCGTCGTTTAGTCCTTTGTCTGTTAGGATCTTGGAAGCCTGGGGAGTTTTTAATTATTGGGTTATGATATATTAAGCAAGAAATTGGAATATGAGTTTGATGGTTATAATATGAGGACATTAATTTGGAGTTTTGGGATATATGGATATTTAAATCTTTAATTAAAGGTGAGAGCACTAATTTGTATTGTTTAGGAGTTATAGGAGAAGCAGCTGGAAAGGAACCCGACTTCTCTAAAATTTGCACAACAGGAGCTCAAAGTAAGGGATTGCCTTCCCTTACTCTTTTTAATTATTTAAAATAATTTTGTAGTTGATAGAATTAAAATGAATATTTAATTTTATTGCATACTGTTGTTACCTATTTTTTGGGCCCAACATAAAAAAAAGGAAAGAGAAAATATAAAAAAATAAAAAATATTAAAAAAATATATCAGAGAGAAGAGTATACCAGAACGCCCAAAAAATCAGCGAAGATTGGTTAAGGAGGAACAAATATACAAGAAATATTAGATGTTTAAGGGCTCAATTAGATTTTTTCAAGGTTTAATTGAATTTATTGAAGGCTTAATTACAAAAAAAATGATTTTTTAAAGTCAATTCAGGCTTTAATTAGAAGAAATTAAAGTCTGGGGGTCAAATTATAATTTTTAAGAGTTTATTTGGTCAAATTAGGGGTTTAATTGTATAAATAGTAAAGTTTGATAGGAAATTAGGAACTTGATTGAAGAAATCCAAAACTAAAGACCAAACTGGAAAAGGCGCATGAATGTAGGGGTTGAAATTGACCAAATCAAGAGCCAAATTATAGAAATTGAAAGTTTGTTGATCAATTGAGAGTCAAAATGCACAAATTCAAAATCAATGATTAAAATGAAAAAGACGACCACATTAAGGGCTAGCAATTGAGTTTGGCAGGTGTGAAATTGTAAAAAACTAAAAGTTTAGAGGCAATTAAGGGTGTATGTGCCACAACTGAAAGAATATAAACTCAATTGAAATTTGCCAAATCCTAAATTAAAAACCATAATCTCACCTAGATAGTGTGTCATTCAGACTTAAAGAAGAGAAAGTGAGTGACACGTTGTTTGGTCAACTTGGCTTGTGTTTTCAACAGTTTTGGCTGATCGAGTTGGCAACTTCAAATGAATAAATGTGGAGCTACAGATCTTGAAATTGAGTAAGGTTGGATTCAAATGAAAGGTTTGCATCCGTGCTACCACCTTCAGTTGGTCTCAGGCGATGATGACATCAAATTTGCTCCGACAAGACCTTGTAAGTGGGCAACTCAGTTAGCCATGGCTGTAACACAATTGTGTAATAAACCAACTTTTTTTTGTGTGTTCACACTCAAAGGCTTCTCATGGGTTCTTATCAAGAGTTCATAACACTTCCTTTAAGATCAAATGGTCAAGAATAGATTCAAACCCCCTCCTTAAAAAAAAACTATAAATACCCCCATCAAGCATATATGAAGTGGTGGAAAAAGAAAAGAAAAGGAGGAAAGGATATGAAAGAGGAAAAATATTAATCTGTTAGCATAAGTAAAGAGGGTTCAAAAACCTAAGAAAAGGTTTTCCTAAGCTTGGAAAGGATAACAATTTTAGGAGAGGAAAAAGTTTCCAAAAGAAAACAAAAGGAGAGAATAGATGTTCTAGCTATCCTTATGATCCCAAGGGCCTGCTTTAGTTGTTTTATTTATTTATTTATGTTTACAAGCATAAAAAAAAGGTTTGTAATGCTTAACAAATAATGTTGCATTCACCTCTTATTTGCTGTAATTTTTATTTAATGATGTTATTTTGAAGTTTTTTTGATGTTTTTGATATATAAAATTATTGTTTTAAGTTTGTTTTTGAAATATAATGTTGCTTTAATTTGTTTTTTACTTAAGGTATGCATGTTAATGCAAAGGTGTTTACCTTGGTGTTGTTAGGCTTGTTCATGTACAAAATGAGTTCAAAAAACCAATTTTAAAGTCATGCTGCAAGAACATATTGATTATTTTTAAGTTGTTGTTTTCTGAATTTAGTACCTCAAGCTTGATTTTGATGTTTTGGTGTTTGTTTTAGTGTTTTATATTCAAATATGTTTATGTATGTTAGTGTGACTTGTTGGGATAAAGAAATCATATTTTAAAAGCCACAGATGTCAGTTTTGGAGGCTTGAAAAGGCAGTTTGTTGGGTGTTTAGGCAGTTTTCTTTGCATTCTTGCGAAAAACATTACCTTAACTCTATGATTTGGACCAATTTTAGTCCATTTCTTTGCCCAAAACACTTATTTAGACATGATTAAGAAATAATTTAGTTTTTATTTTCATCAATAATATGTTTACAATAGATTTTAATCCTTGGGTTTCGGTTTTTAACTGAAACTCATTTTGATAAAATCATGAATTTTAAGTGAAAATTAAAGTGATTCGATGCTAGATTATTGTGCATTGCTTGATTTCCAACATGTATGTCTTTTGTTTTGACCAAATCTTATTTGTGTTGGGTTTCATGTTGTTGGGTTTCGTTTTGGTTTCTTGTTGTTCTACATTGTTCTTCATTTTTTGGTGTGTTTGATTCATTTTGCTCAATTTTTTTTTATTTCTTGTGTTTTTGGCAAGTTTAATATATTTTTTTATTGTGGTTTTGTTTTTGATTTGTTTTCGGGTCAAACCAGGATTTCTAGTTTGGTTTATGGTCGAACTTATAGATTTTGGGTCAACCCAGTCATGTTAGGTCAAAAACATATTGGTCAAAGGGCTTATACCCTATTTGTTTTGCCTTTTTTTTTTGTTAATTTTCTTTTGGTTTAAGGTTGTGTTTGGCAAACAACCTTTAGGCCTATTTTGGTTAGTTTTAATTATACAAAAAATAGGTTTTTACCAAACAAAGCCTAAAAAATAATAAAGAAATATTTCTTTTTTCTTGCATATAGCTAAAAATCCTAAATTTATTTGAGCATATTTTTCAAGAAAATTTAAAACACTTTGGCATTTTTTTTTTAAAAAAAAGTATTGTATAGATTTTACTTTCAAAGGATTTTGACCTATATTTAAAAATTATTTTTGGAAAGAAAATATTATTCACTTTTAATATAAGAATAAAAAACCTAAAGGGGGTTAATTCCAAAATATTATTAGGGATAATAATTCTATTACTCACTTTAATATAAGCATAAAAAAACTTGTATGAGGTTAATATTCAAAATATTATTATAAATAATGCAACTCATTTACTTCAAATATAAGTATAACATCTACAATGAATATTATCTGAAATATTATTTGGAATGACACGATTGCAAAAATTCTAATTTTACCCTGAAAGAAGCCTAAAAATTAATTAAGGATATTTTACCTTCTCAAACCGAGTTCTTGACTTAGAAAACTAGGGTTTGTTTATCGTAGCAAACCCGTTATAGTAAGTTGGTAGAGACGGACATCATTAGACCATAACAAACAATAAAAAAAAACAGTACAGCTTACCTCAAGGAAGATGTACTAGGGTTGTTAATATCTTTCTTTTACGCAATCAGTCCCTTAACTCAAACTTTAAGACCAGTAAGGGTTCCTAGTAACAAAAATACTAGGTGGCAACTCTCATTCTTTTTTTTATACTGATAAAGGACAAAAATTCCTTGTCCTTTCCATCCACATCATTCCCAACTATCTCGACTAGAAGGATAATTACAACAACGCTGCACACGTAAACACATATAATCAGAAAATTTTATATGTTTTGTAATTGACCACGAAAGCGATAATATTTTACTTGTGATTTATAACAAACCATAGTGATAGTAACCATTAGATGATGGTAATAAACGGCAACAGAGGTAATCAATATGCAATTGTATTTGACCATAACAATAGTAACTGTTTTGAAAATAGAAATTGATCATGATAACATAAATAATTGGATATAAATTGTAATCATCCATAACGATGGACCTCATAACACAGATGTTTATAAGTAGGCCACATGAGTGAGGGCTATTGATCAAGTGTATATTGAGTCAGCTATATAACTAAGGCTATGGTTTGGAAAGTATTTAAGTCGAGCACAAGAATGAAGAGTAGTGTTAAAATCGAATGTGGTATAGATATTGCTATGGGGCAAGAAAATATAAGATAGGCGAGATACACATACAGAGTAGGAAAAATGATATATGAAAAATTAAATTGACAGTAATAGTGGAATCAATATGTTAATTTCGCCGCAACGATGAGGGTTATCGGGCCTGAAGTAGGAGTTAAGGATTTATAATAGAATTAGTGATTATGAACAATAAAGAATATGCATTCAAATATGAAAATGGATCAAATGAGTTGATTAAAGTGTCAACAAAATTTATAGATGAATGGATAAATCTAGAAATGTATGGATAAGTCATAATTATTATGTAAATGAACTAAATGGGCATGAAAAATACTTAGAGTAGGAAAATATTGAAATTAGCCATAAATAGAATTTTTGTAATTCACCATTAATAGACATGAGAAGTATTTGAGTAAGAAATATATTGGAACTTGTCATCAATTGCTAGAAGAAATATTCTAGTTGAAAATGAGTTTGAGAAATACTTAAGATGATAGTGGTGGTGGTAGTGTTTGAAAAAGCTAGATGGGCTTGAAGTATATGAGAATGGAAGAAATATGTGTACAAGCTAGAAATAGGCTGGAAGTATGTTCAACTTAAAAATTTATATGGATGATCCTTAATGGACATAATAGATATTGAGATTGAAAGTGATATTGATAAGCAAATAATAATATAAATGGATAATAAGATGAAATAACGATTTTAATTGGTTGAAATGAAATAAATGCTTGGGAAGGCCGAGAAAGCATATGATGGTAATTAAGAAATGAAATGTGGCATGAATTAAGGGTATTGTAAAGTGAAATAACAACATGAATTAAATATGATTATGAGATGAAATGTGTTATAGATAAAATATGATGTGGAAAAAGAGAACATGATATGAAAACATTACAGGAGTGAGTGAAAAAGTGTATTGAGATTAGTTATGGAATATATAGAAAATTGAGTAGTTTACATGTATGATGACATAGTTAATAATAATAAAAAAGAGTTCACCGTTAGTTAATGAGGAGGTATTAAGATAAAAAGATCATAGATTAATGTGTTTATAAAAAACACTAATGGT
>Ga0325414_1001521_pt1 | contig 22589 bp, 17 predicted proteins | sample PopdelMetagenome_8_FD_206183 | JGI IMG/M metagenome (GOLD analysis project Ga0325414, IMG submission 206183) | Populus deltoides microbial communities from Bellville, Georgia, United States - Leaf-PdKOR-R3 | ecosystem: Host-associated > Plants > Phyllosphere > Phylloplane/Leaf | place: USA... | reverse complement strand
GAGGTCAACTGTCAGGCCGGGTATATTAAGTCCCTTGCAATTAAAAAATGAACTTGGATATTGTTTCATAGATACATTCGCGCGCGCATACTTAACTATATCTTTGTTTGTTAAGGATTTGACACATCAAGGAATTTGCTGCTAACCTCACTTTCTGGAAAAAAAAATATCGCTTTTGCTCATGAGAATGTGCGCATGAGAATGTGCGCATCAGAATAGTCCAAAACTTGTGGGCATTGATGCAATCATACAGAAGTTATCTTTAAGGTTGCTTTCTCACAACCTTTCCACAGATACTATCCTTACAGCATCAATTCTGCTCATCTTCATAAGAATCTCATTGCTCGATCGGCAGACATTATTGAAAGCAGCATGCCCACTATAAGCAGCTTTTGTTCACTCCGCCAACAATTATTCAAATAAACTGAATGGGGGAGCTATCCTTGCAGCAAAGCCGGTAAAAAAATGTAAACCAAATGATAATATAAAGCCACTATGTTACTAATCACAGAACAAGAACAAGAAAAAAGGAAAAGTAACAATCATAAACTTTATTCCACAAAGAGAACCGTGCATAAGATGTTGCCAAGTGCTCTGATTTAGGATCTAAATTGGAACAAAATATAATTGTAGATATCTTAGTGACTATTTAGGAGTGAGGTGTATATTGTTTTTTAAAATATTTTTCATTTAAAAATACATCAAAATAATATTTTTTTTATTTTTAAAAATTTATTTTGAAATCAGCATGTCAAAATAACATAAAAATATTAAAGATAAATTAATTTGAAGCTAAAACATTTTAAAAACTTTCCAACACACAATTACATCATAATGTCAAATGAGTTGTTAATCCCATTTTCAAGTATGCACCGGAAATGGATCATGCATGCTGCACCCAATGGTACTTAGATGCATGCATAAGGAAGTTTGGGAACAGAAGTTTCTCACCATTTATGGTGTTGGAGTAACTGCAATTGTTTACATCAATTGATATGATTAAGATAAATTGCATAAACTTATAATGAGTAGAGTAATGATAAACATATAAATACAATTAATTAAATTATATATGCATAGACATTGCATAGAATTGTATATGTTAAATTAAATGAACACAAAAAGTTGTTTGGTGTAAAGTAAAAATTCAGAACTAAAACAAAAAAAAAACATTGTAGAATTATCTTGGGTTTACTACAGACATTTATTTATTAATAAGTAAGCACCGAAAAACTTCTACTGTCCATGAATTTCAAATGAAATAATGAATTTTTTAAAAAAATATATTGTCAATTATTAAATTCTTTATTATAGAATGTATTTATATAGGAAATATTATAGATATGCTATATAGGAAATATTGTAGTCATACTCTTGTGTTATAACCTCCACAATTACTATTGTATATTGCCCTACACATATATATAAAGAATGTTGGCTATCCAAAAGGTTAAGTCTCTCAATTATTCTCAACTTGGTATTAGAGCATTCTGCCGTCAGAACTCTTCCCTTCCTCTCCCCCCTGCAGCCGGCCTCCTCTCTCCCTCTCCTAAAAGGACTCTGCTGCTGCTGCCAGCTTCTCCCCCTACCAAACTAGCGGTGCAACCTAGACAGCCAACCCCTTGAAAGTTGTTACCACTGGTTCTTTCTCCACCAGCAGCAGCCCCAACCTGCAGAGCAGAACCATGGTTCCTTCTCCCATGTTTATGTCGTACCTCTTCACATCATGGGGACAAGAACTCCTTCTATCATTGCATTGTCCAACACTCATTAAGTGGTCTCATTGAAGCTTACGACCACCAATTATCTTTATTAGCAAATGGAGATGAAGCCATATCTTCTTGGTCAAGGTGTTTTCCACTTTGTCCATGGCTCAGTGTCGTGTCCTCCCTCTCATGTTTCTGACTGTTCTGATGGCTTTTTTTTGGCAATCATCCCCTCTTTTCTATGTTGGAAGCAACAAGATCAGCTTATTTAAACGCATTACTTTCCTCTCCCTCCATGGATGTCCTGCATCTTGTGGTAGATTGTCAGAATTCTTCTTATGTTTGCCGCACTCTTGAGAAAACGTTCGTTTCTCTGTCAAATTCTCACATTATGCAACTCCATGGGTCTTTTCAAGATCTTCAGCAAGGAGATGCTTCGGTTACTATATACATGCAGCACGCCAAGTCATTATTTGATGAATTGGCTGCTGTTGGTCGACCCCTCTCTCTTGAAGACTTCAACCTCTATATATTTTGTGGTCTTCGTGGTGAGTTTAAATACTTGGTAACTATTCTCGTGACCAAGGCATAACTGCTATCATACGTAGACCTTCACCACCATCTTCTTACTTATGAGTTTTTATATAAGACTTCTCTTTCATCCTTGGCTGCAAATCCACCTTTGCTGCCCACACCATCTCTGCTGCCCTCTGTTCATCTTGCCCAACACCAGCACAGCTCTAGTTTTGGTGGTAACAGAGGTCGTTCTCGCGGTAACTGGCGCTCCAACAGCAACAGGTACAGCAGCCATGACAGGTCTGATTTTCATGGCTCTTGTTCCTCTACTCCCACGGGCTGGAAGGAAGGTCATTGGTAGCAGCCCAAACGGCCTGCTGTTGGTAGGCAGTGGTCTCCTCACCGGTCCTTTGAGCAAAATGTCAAGTGTCAGCTATGCTTCTCCTTCAACCATATAGCCCCACAATGTGCTCAGTTTCACAGCAGTGGTCACCAGCCCTTTGCTTATCTTGTTATTGGTCCGGTTTCCGCCCCTACTTGATTCCCAGACACCGGTGCAAACCAATAAGTTACGCCTGATCTTGCAACTCTGACCAATTCTGTAACTTATCTTGGTAATGATCACTTACATGTTGGTGACGGTAAGGGTCTATTCGTATCTCATATTGGACATACCCCTAAACGCACCTTTACATTATCTAACATTCTCCATGTTACTCGTATTACCAAACCATTACTATCTGTTCAGAAATTTTATCGTGATAATAATGTTTATTTTGAATTTCACGCCTCTGTATTTTATGTAAAGGATCTCACCACCAAAGCAATGCTACTTTTCGGTCAGAGCAATGATGGTCTCTATGTTCTCTCTGAGTCTTCTACCACCACCATCCCTCAAGCTTATTGGTCTCCTTACGTCTCTGCCACTACTGATCTGTGGCATCGTCAATTAGGTCATCCTGCTTCCTGTATTTTCAATTTGTTAGTTTCCAAAAATAAAATAATGTGTACTTCTAGGCGCTCTCTTGTTCAATGTCTAGCTTGTCCACTTGGCAAGTCTAACGCGTTTGTCTTTGCGACCTATAGGTCACAAAACTTCTGCTCCACTTGATTTAATATTCAATGATGTTTGGGGTCCTGCTCCTATGTTTTCCTCTAATGGTTTTCGTTACTTTGTTATCTTTATCGATGCGTATACAAAATATATATGTTATTATCCTCTTGTTGCCAAATCATGTGTTTTTTATATTTCAACGTTTCCAACTGCTTGTTAAGCGTTAGTTTTCCCGTAAAATTAAATTTGTTCAAACTGATTGGGGTGGTGAATATCTCAAGTTAAACTGTTTTTTTCAAACTATTTTTATTCATTACAGGTTAATTTGTCTTCATACACATGAGCAAAATGGCAGCGTTGAGCATCGCCATCGTCATATTGTTGAAACATGTCTTACCCTTCTAGGACAATGTAGTGCCCCGTTACGATTTTGGAATTATGCGTTTGAATCATCAGTATATCTCATTAATTGTATGCCCACTCTTGTCCTCCAAAATCAGTCTCCTTTTCAATGGTTGTTTAATCATACTCCTGATTATGATTTTCTACGTACTTTTGGGTGTCTCTTTTTTTCTTTTTTGCGTCCATATCATGCTCATAAGTTGGATTTTTGTTCATCTCCATGTGTGTTCTTAGGGTATAGTTCCTCTCATCTTGGTTATCGTTGTCTTGATTTAGTGTCTCAACATATATACATCTCCCGTCATGTTTGTTTTCATGAAAATGTGTTTCCGTTTGCTAATTCTGAACAAATAGCTCCACCTATATCCACCTCCACCCAACCTACACACTTGCCGACCTTGATTACCTCCCCTGTTTTTCACCCAGTAGACCCGCCAATCACCCCTCCCAGCGGTTCTGTCACATTTCCTGCCCCATAGACACAGCCACCCTGTTCCCCATCCTTATCTGCCACCATACCATCATCCCATAGCCATGCTCTTATGTCACCATCTGCATGTTTTTCTGATGATCATTACGCAGGCACAGGTTCTCCTTCTTCAGAATTGCATCTTTCCAGGTCTGTTACTACCGCCAGCACAAATTCTGCAGCAGGCTCTCCTTCATCTACAGCTGTGAACTCTAGCTCTTTGGCAGATCCCTCTGTAGATTTGCAACTCTTTGTTGATTTCTTCTCTTATCCGTATTAGTAACTTTCTAGTTCAAAGACTTCTCCCCCTCGATCTTCTACCCGTCAGCATTCAATGGTTCTTCGCCTACAGCTGTCAAAAACTTCACTTCTCACAGCATCTACAGCCTCCTTTGTTGTACCTATCTCTCGGGTAATGTCTTCTCCTACCTCTGAGCCCATTGCCTTCTCTGATGCTAACAGGTATGAGGCGTGGCATAGTGTTATGCGTGATGAAATTCAGGCCCAACACTCCAATAACACCTGGTTCTTGGTTCCCTTTCATTCTTTGATGAATGTTGTTGGTAGTCGGTGGGTATACAGGATAAAGCGTCGTATGGATGACAATATTGAGCGATATAAGGCATGCTTGGTTGCTAGAGGCTTTACTTGGCAAGAAGACATTAATTATTCTAAAACTTTCAGTCCAGTTGTTAAGCCAGCAACTGTCAAATTAGTCTTCTCTATCATAATGCCTTCCTTAATGGTGTTCTTGTTAAAGAGGTCTACATGAAACAACCTCCAGGTTTTGTTGATTCTGCTCTTCCCTCTCATGTGTGTCGATTGCATAAATCTCTATATGGTTTAAAACAGACCCCACGAGCATAGTATACTCGTCTGAGTGACATTCTGCTTTCTATTGATTTTCATGCTTCCAAGATTGACACCTCCTTATTTATCTTGTCTGTTAGTGCTGATATTTTCTATCTTCTATCTTCTGGTTTATGTTGATGACATTCTACTTACGAGTAGCAACTCTACTATACTTCACCGTCTAATACAATTACTCAGTTCAGAGTTCAAGCTTTATGACTTAAGCGTTGTTCACTATTTTTTGGGCATTGAGGTTCAATCCATTGCTATAGGTCTGATGTTACAATAACATAAGTATATTTTTGACATCCTCACTCAAGCTGGTATGACTTGTTACAAACCGATTGATACGCCTATCTCTACTTTCAAAGTCACCATAATGCCAGATCCTTTATTTTCTAATCCTATACAATTTCGTCAGATTGTGGGTGCTCTTCACTATCTCACTTTTACGAGACCATATATCTGTTTTGCAGTCAACAGAGTTTGTCAGTTTATGCATGCTCCTATAGATTCTCATTGGGGTGCCATTAAACGCATTCTATGTTATCTACGCGGTATAACCACCTATGGTTTACATATCACTTGTGGTTTCTCATTTGATCTACATAGCTTTACAAATGTAAATTAGGCAGGTAGTACCGATGATCGCAAGTCTACGGGTGGTTATCTTGTCTTCTTTGATCAGACGCTGATTTCATGGAAATCAAGTAAGTAACGCATAGTTGCTCGCTCCTCCATCGAAGCTAAGTATAAAGCCTTAGCAGATGGCACTGTTGAGGTTATTTGGCTTTAGTATCTATTGAGAGATTTGAAGATTCATTCTGCTTCTGCTCCTACTATTTGGTGTGATAATCTCAGTGCTTCTTATTTATCTACAAATCCTATCTTTCATGCTTTCACTAAACATGTTAAGGTTGACTATCATTTTGTACGAGATTGAGTTGCGAAGAAATAGATTTAGATTCTCTTTATCTCCTCTCATGATCAACTTGTTGATATTCTTACTAAGCCGCTTCCTACTGCTTCGTTTACTGCTTTTCGATTCAAGCTTCAGGTCGATCCTCCACCCTCAACTTGAGGGGGCATATTATAGAATGTATCTATATAGGAAATATTATAGGTGTACTATATAGGAAATATTGTAGTCATACTCTTGTGTTGTAACCTCCACCATTACTTTTGTATATTGCCTTACACATATATATAGAGAAGGTTGGCTAACCAATAGGTTAAGCCTCCCAATTATTCTCAACTTTCTTTGTTCTTAAAGTTAAATTGTACATCATTTGGTCAAATAATTTTTAAGCATATCACCTCCTTTAAAGGTTGCACTGCCGATTACGTTCTACAAACTTAGAAAAACAAACTCAAATCCTCTCTACAACACCAAAACCGCATGCTCTAGAATTTAGATAGCAGGATAAGTTGAAAAAGATTGTGGAATAATACAGGAAAAGAAAGCAGAATACTTAGTTGTTCTATGTTTTGAACAACCCCCAAACTATTTATATAGGAGTCTTGGGATTAAAAATGATGCAGGAATTAATTATGTTAATTAAATAATTAATCACTCATTATTTATATACATAAATATCTGATATTTTTCCTTTTAATAACTTGATGTTTTTATTATTTTTTCATATCAGATTCTCAATTACCTATTACTTGTTTTAGAGATATCAATGTTTCATTTTAAAATACTTATATTAAATGTAGTATTAAAATTTTCAATAAAATTTTAACTCTAAATATGAATCTTATATTTAATTTAGTATTAACTGTACTCATTAACCATATAAAATTCTAACATATGGCATGTTTGATAATCCTCCATCCTAAAATATTGTTTTTCTTTTGATTTTTGTTTGTCATTTTCTTTTCAAAATCTGTACGTGAGATATTTTACTATTACATGCACTACCAAAAATTCGACTAAAACCAACAGAATTACCGATGGAATTTTTCTGTCAGTAATTTGCGGTGATATTTACCAACGGATGTAAATCCCTCAGTAATTTTGTTGCTATATACCGATAGAATAATATTATCGGTATATACCGACTGAATTACAAACGGAATATATAGAATTTTAGGGGGGGAAAGCAGTTTGATGACGTGGAAATTTTTGCTAGCGATTTTACCGACAGAATTACCGAGGGATTCAAACCAAGATCTCCATACAATGACGTGACCCATTTACCGTCAGAATTGTCAATGGAATCACCGATGGAATATTTCTGTCAGTAAAAGTTAATATATCACATATTGTCTCCTCTCTCCTCCCCTATTTCTTCTTTTTCTTCCCCCACCCCTGCATCTAAACAAACTGCCCCAACCCCCAACTACAAACAACAACCCCCCTAACTCAACACAAGTCATTCTTCTTTAACTTTTGTAATCACAACATTCGTGTTCTGGTTTATTGTGGATTTTGTTATAAATTGTAAGTAAATCTATCTTTTTTTAATTTTAACATTAAAATGTCAATTTTATTATTATTTAATGTTTTTTAGTATATGTGTTTTGTTAGTGTATGTACATGTTTTATTGTTATTTCTCAAATAAACTTGTAGTATGAATGTATAATTTTGTACTTATTATGGTTTGTTTTAGATTTTGTAAAATTGTATTTATTTGTAAATTGTTGAAACTTATGTCGAATTACCATATTAGATGTGTTGTGATGAAATAAATAATAGCTTGTTTAACAGGTCCGTTTTAATTTTTATCAATGATATTGTGAAGTTGTAATTTATGCAAATTTATTTGTATAAATTTGTATGGACGTTGATAATTGATAATGAATATTTAAGAGAAGTTTTAATTAGTTTGTTGGATAATCTCGAGTTAAACCAATATTTTTGCAAATTTATTTACTTAACATAGTTAATTAATACATGTTGTCTTCATTATTTTATAGAGGTTCGATAGAAATCATGAATGATCGTTCATGGATGTATCGAGATTCACACCAAGGATTGCGGATGATGGATTATTGTAATGGGGTTTAGGTTTTTATTAATTTTACAACATCTATTCCAAGAATTTTAGTGGAGGCGGTATTAGGTGTTCATGCAGGAAATGTAAAAATAAAAAGTATATGCATCCAGATGTTGTAGCGATGTATCTTCTACATAATAGGTTCATAGAGGATTACTTGTGTTAGTATGCACACAGAGAACTATTTGTTCGTAATGAGAGCATGGTAGAAAGGATGGTAGGGTCAACTTCTAGTGCTAGCAACGTGCATGGAGTTGTAAATAACAACAGTAATCCTTACAGGAATATGGTTATGGATGCAATGAGAATGAATCAAGGTAATGTCAGTCAATGTCCAATTGTAGAAGAAGAACCTAATTAGACGCAGCCAGGTTTTTTGATCTATTGAAAGATTCTGATAAACCATTATGGGATGGTTGCATGAATCATAGTAAAGTATCGGTTGTTGCACAGGTGTTCACCATCAAGTCGGATTGTGGGTTGAGTGAGGTTGGTTATGACAGAATTATCGAATAGGCAAGAAGTATTTTACCTGAAGAGAACAGGGTGAAAGAGAACTTCTATATTGTTAAGTCCATGATGAAACCCTTCGGTTTAGGATACCATAAAATTGACATGTGCCCTAACTTCTGCATGTTGTACTACCTTGAAAATGTTGAGCTGATCGAGTTCATGACATGTGAGCATTCCCATTACAAACCCAGAACTGGCACGGGAAAGACTCTCGTGGCATATAAAAAACTTAGATACTTCCCAATCACACCTAGACTATAGAGGTTATTCATGTCACCAAGGACTATTGAGCACATGACATGGCACCAATCACATGATGTGGTTGATAGAGTGATGGTGCATCCTTTTGACGGCGAAGCATGGAAACACTTTAACAGTGTGCATCCTCACTTTCAGCTGAATCAAGGAACGTGTGTCTTGGGTTGCGTACAGATGGATTCAACCCATTCAGGTCTTTTGCTTCTACTTATTCTTGTTAGCCGGTCATACTCATGGTTTACAACTTGCCACCAAGGATGTGTCTGAGGCTGGAGTTCATATTTTTATTTATGGTGATATCCAATCTGAGTAGTTCGGGCTGAAATATAGATGTTCGTCTTTGACCGTTGATTGATGAGTTGACGCTGTTGTGGTCCTTCAAAGTTTTGACTTATGATATATCGAGAAAATAGAATTTTCTTATGAGGGAGGCATTGATGTGGACTATCAATGATTTTCTAGCTTATGAAATGGTTTCTGGTTGGAGCACGTAAGAAAACTAACATGTCCATATTGCATGGAAAACAACAAGGCATTCACGTTAACAAACAGAGGTAAAGCTTATTTTTTTTACTGCCACAGTTGTTTCTTGCCAACGAATCACAGGTACAGAAAGAACAGAAAGGATTTCTTTGTTGGCAGAGTTGAAAAGGATGTTGCACCCCCGCGTCTCTTTAGTGAAGAAGTGCATGATGTTGTATCAAAGTACGATGACATTGTGTTTGGTTTCCAATCTGGTAAGCAGAAGTTTCATGGTTTTGGTTTGACCCACAACTGGGTAAAGCGAAGTATTTTTTGGGAGCTTCCTTATTGGAAGACTAATCTCCTCCGCTATAACCTTGACATCATGTATATAGAGAAGAACGTGTTTGAGAACATTTTCAACACCGTCATAGATGTGAAGGGGAAGACAAAGAACAGCATCAAGGCTTCTGATAAAGCATTATTCAGGTATCTTCATGGTAACTCTGATTACTAAGAGACATGATGGGTTTAATGGTGTGATAGAGCATATAATGAAAATGAACAAGTTGATTGAACAACTTAATTTTATGAGTATGATCATCTCGGAATCATTTATAATTCAAATTATTTTTATCTATCTTCCTTCTCAATTTTGTTTATTAAAGATACATTATAACACATAAAGGACATGTGGATCATCAATGAACTCTCTATGTGTTTAATAAAAAAGAAATATTTAAGAGAGAAGGTTTGCAAAGGTCTATATGGTACCTCAAGAGAATAATAAGAACAAGTCCATTAAGGCTAAAAGAAACAAAAGTCGACCATCGTGTAAAGAAAATGGACTAGCTACATCAAGTAACATAAATATTGGCAATTTTGTAAAAATAAAAGGCACATCAAGAAATATTTTCATAGAAGAAAGAATTTATATAAAAAAAAATGTAATTTCTTTTAATCATGTTTGAGACAAATCTTACTGATGTTCCTTCTAATGCTGGGCTGTTGGACGTTAGTGCTAAAAATCATGTTTCTAAATCCATGCAAGGATTTCATACAACCTGCCCTTTAAATGAATAAGAAAATACAATTATTACGAGGAATAAATCATTAGTTATAGCTATTAAAACCTATCATCTTATTATTGATTCCAAATATATTTTAGACTTGTCTTATACATTTTATATACATAAATTCTCTCAAAATTTAATTTATATTTCCCATCTTAATGTTGAAGGCTATACTTTTTATTTTGAAAGATAAATTGTTGAGCTATACAAAATAATGTTTTCATTGGTTTCAATATTCTATATGCTGGATTGTACAAGTTGAACCTTAACATTTCTTTTTTCCAATCCTTGCTTACATTACATATAACATTAATATTTATTTTCAATCCTTGCTTACACTACATATAACACTAATATTGGCATCGAACGATCCCATCAAAATGAGGCCTGTTCTATTTTATGGCATGGCATATATGGTTAAGCTATGTTTCCAAAGAAATGCTAAAAGGACTAAAAAACTATGGTGTATCGTAAGATCTTGACTTCATGAATTTTAACAAGTGTATAATTGTATTAAAAGAAATCAAAATATAGTTACAAAAAAGGTATTATGCAAAGTCAAGACTTTTTAGAAGTAATACTGTAAACCCCTGGAAAATTAAATATATCGGGTCTGTTACAAGTACACACAAATATATGTGGACCATTGACTCCTTGCATATGTGGAGAAAGGTACTTCATGACCTTTATTAATTATCTCTAAGGTTATATTTACCTATTTAAGAAACAATTTGATACTTTAAATATCTTTAAGATATTTAAAGAAATTTAAAAATCAACAAAATCAAAAAATTAAAGTTGTAATATCTAAAAGGGGTGGTGAGTATTATGAACATTATAATGAAATTGGTTGTAATTTAGGACCTTTACACAAAAACAAAAACAAAAACAAAAACAAAAAAGGTATTGTAGCACACAATATACAATGCATATAATGTTATGGTAGGATGTTGTAGCTGAAAGATACAATGCCTAGGATGTTGTGGTAGGAATGTGTAGCTGAAAGGTATAACTAAACTCTATTAGATATGGTAAGGTGTATAATTAGTGATATATTTACTTGAGTTATTGTGGAGTACAACTGTCAAAACAACCTTGTATGTTTTAAACAAGGTTTCTAATAAAAGTGTACCTACTTTTTTAAAAGTTACAGGTAGGTAGGAAACCAAGTTTAAATTATTAATATATTTAAGGTTGTCATATTAAACCAAAGTTTTATAACCCATATATAAAAGAAAATTGGATCATAGGTTATTTAATTATTGGTTATTCATAAAGGTTTAAAAGATTTATTATCATATTCATTACACTGTAATAGTAGAAACAAGTATTGCCAAGTTCTTGGAAAAACAAAATGACAGTGGAATTCATGATAGATAAAAAAAAAAAAAAAAGGTTGACTTGCTTTAAAAAAAAGTAAAGTTGATTTTCTCATGTTTGATCAAGTTGATGCAGTAAAAAGTCAATTAAGAACTCACGATACTATTATTAATACCATCAAGGAAAGTACACCTAATGAGCTATAGAAGATGTAGTCATTGTAGAAAATTTATGTGAATCTATAAGGAAAAAAAAATCATGTTATTTTAGATTGTATAATTACAAGGGGTTCTTATTATGATTAAAAGTGATCTTATGATGTTTATGTAAGCCATAAAAAGTAATGAATCAGAAAAATTGATTGATGAAATGACATTTATATATAAAAACCAAGTTTGGAAATTGTTTGCATTACTTTATGGAGTTGGTTCAATTCAACATAAGTGGCTTTTTACCACTCAACAAAATCTAAAGGTGAAATTGTTCAATATAAATCTCGACAAGTTACTAAAAAATTCACTCAAAATGAAAAATCAATTATAATGAGATATTTTCTTCGATGTCAAAGAAAGATTTCTTTAGAATTTTTATGGTTTAGTGGCTCATTATGATTAAGACCTATATCAATTAGATATGAAAGCAAGATTTTTAAATATAAATAAGAAGAGATTTAAATGAAACAACTTGAAGGTCTTAAGGAGCAAGGAAAAGATTAGTTTCTAGATTAAAAAACCCTTATATGAACTTAAACAAGCTTCCCGCCAATGGTATCTTAAGTTTCATAATACCATTACTTTCTTTGAATTTAAAGGAAATGATATCGATGGGTGCATATATCTTTAAATTAGTGGGAGCAAGTTTATATTTTTTTTATTCTATATATAAATGATATATCATTTACTAGTAATAATCTATGTCTATTGACTGATACTAAAGTTTTTCTTTCTAAGAACTTTGAGATAAAAAATATCGAAGATGTCTCTTTTGTTTTAGACATTAAAATTTATTGTAATAGATCTAAGAGAATTCTTGGTTTATCTCAAAAGACCTATATTAACAAAGTTCTTGAAAGATTTAACATGAAAAGTTGTTCACCAATTCTAGCCGTTATCATGAAAAGTGATAAACTCACCATAAATCAAAGCCTTACAAAGGCAGTTGAGCAAAAACAAATGAAAAATATTTCACATGCTTCTGTTGTTAGATGATTATTGTATGCTCAAACATATACTCATTTTGATCCTAGTTTTGTTGTTGGAATGTTGGCTAGATATCAAAGCAATCCTATAATGAAACATTGAAAATTACAAAGAAAGTGGTGCACAATTAATTTAATGAATAAAAGATCATCAACTCACCTATAAACTTAGTGATTCATTTGGAATCACTGGAAACTCATATTCAAACCTCATGAATGAGTTGATTTGTTAAAATCAACATCAAGTTATATATTTTTATTATGTGAAAGTGTTATTTTATGAAAAAGAATGAAATAGAATCTCACTGCCTCTTCTACCATGAAAGATGAACTTGTGACATATTATGAAGCTATCTCCCGAACAATTTGATTGAGGAATTGTTTTTAGAACTTCGAATAGTTTATTTTATTTCTAAGCCCGTCAAAGTAATATGTGACAACTCAGTTGTTGTTTTTTTCTTCAAAAACAATAAGTGTTCAAGCAATTCAAAGCATATAGAGTTAAGATATCTTGTTGTCAGAGAAATGATGTGAGATAAATGAGTGTCTATAGAGCACATCAATACTAAGATGATGATTTCTCATTAACTAAAGTATTGGTGCTAAACTGCATAACAAGCATGTAAATTATATTTGGTTTGACTATTGGTTTCTAGTTATTTTGGATACATTATGTTTAACTAACATGATTAATTTGTCCTTTTTCCTTATCTCTTAGTGCATATTATTTTACGATGATGGGAAGATGTAATGCTTTGACATACTAGTGGGAATATTTATAATATGAACATGGTGCATAGTATATATCTTTTCTCAAGAAGGACTTATTCGAATAAATACTAGTATTGTGATATATGGAAAGAATTATGTCACATAATTGATGCAAAACTACCATGATACATCTTAGTTATTTTTTTCGTTAAGTGTTGCTTATTTTCTTTCATTATGGTCATGTAGGAATTGATTCATAAACAAGTTTAATATAATTATTCATTCAAGTGAGAGAATATTGAAAAATATGACTTTCATGAACACATTAAAGTTAATTAATTTAGTGGTATTCGTTCATGTGTTCTAAAAGTTCATTGATTAAAAACATGTACTTCATTAATTGAATTTGTAAAATACATTAGTCAAAGTCATGCACTTCATAAATTGATGTTTAAGCTTACTAGATACATTGAATATATTGATCCCATTCATGTATTACAAAGATTAATAAATCATTAAATTAATCATATAATAACATTCAAGATGAATAAAGAGGATATATCTACTGTAGAGGAAGACAAAGAGTGTTTGCGCATATTTATGACTCTTTGTTGGATTGGGCTATTGTTCCGTCTCTCCATTCAAGTATACTTTTATAGCAATTTCATCCCTAATATCAAATCCATCATGATAAAGAGAGAGAAGATCAAGTTGTTTTTGCATGATTGAAACTTGATCTTAGGAATTCCAAATATATGATGAAGAATATCGAAACAGAAGGGATAGGTACTTGTGTCAAGCATACGAGTCATTGATTGAGATGACAAAGTATGATAGTATATGCACACACACATGTATATATTTATATATCGCGCATGATCTTGCTATCATGTTATCATAGACATTAAGCATGTGCTGGAATAGATTTATTAATGAATTACACATGCATTCCCTGTAACCTCTTGCAATTAATAACCTGAAGGGAGCGGCAACCAGATTGGATAAAATTGAGAGATTAAATCTAATGGGCCAATGAGCAAATACAGAGATAGAACTTACAGTGGCTTGTACCTAGTGGAAAACAACCCAGCATCGTTATTTTAAGGAGAGCTATATTTACAATTTGGTAGCTCAAGGATAGAAACCCAGTTCTTGTTAGATACAGGATTTAGGCATACTTGGTGGCAGCGTCACCGGTGTTTATACGTCATGTACGGAAGAATGCACAAGCATTGTCTTTACGCTGTTGCCTAGGCAGGCAGGCAGGCAGCGGCGGCGAGGACAAACAGCCCTAGAGAAGACGGATGCAAGCATTGCCACAAAGGAGCTATCATGTTTTGGATCAGACTTGCCTCCTAAATGCTACATTTGCCGAGAGAGAGAGAGAGAGAGAGGTCATAGATCATCAACTAAAGATGGCTCTAAGAGTTCAACCTTTTGGTGCCACCTGAAATCACAGCAATGCGCACTTCAGTTTTCGATGATTGAGAATTTTGGGATTTAACAATATCCCTATTACATCTCCAAGTCAAATGGATGCTTCCAAATTCATCAACCTACTGAAAATCTGGAATGACGGATGCACAGTGCCAAGATAAGAATAATCTATGCTCAAGCTGACATGTTAAAGGACTAGAGGATAAATAGGCAACATGTTGACTCTACCCATTCAATTATTTATACTTCTAGATGTTTACAAATAGAAAGAATAATATAACATATATCAAACCCGATCATGGTTACCCTATGTTATAAGAGCATGACATAAAATATGAATTCAAACTGCTTGGATGGGACTAGCCTTGCCATTACTTAAATCTGATCCACTGGCTGGAGCACTTGCATGAAATGCGGATTGCCTTGGTGCCTCCCCAATTAGTTTCAGGGAGAGCGGTGAAGGCTCCCTGTGGCGTCTCTCAATCTCTCCTAGACTGAGATGAGACATGCCAACCAGTTCATCTACATTGAAAGGCTCCTTGAGAATGCTTGGAACTGGCTTTAGGACCTCGTGATGTGATGTTGCTGCACCCTTACCTTCTTCAAAGGGTGTGGTATTTGGAGCCCAATACGGATAAGGAACTGGCATGTAAGCTGGGAAAAATCCAGGAACTGCTGTGAATTCATTCGACCCTGAAACTATTGGGACAAATTCACTTGAACTAGTAACAGATGGTTTGAATTCACTAAACCCCATCACAGTTTTATCCCGTTCCTTGACTAGTTCTTGAGATTCAGTATCCATGGGTTCAAATTCTGGCTTGAGAGAGAGATTCAATGAGGGTAGTGCATCTACATTATCATCATCTCCTGCCTGAGAAGATGGCAACTCTTGTTCTTCTGGAACTGGCTGTGGATCTGTTGCCTGGGAAAAATATAACAGAATAAGGTATAAATTTCAGTTTTAAGGCATCAATGTTATTACAAATGAATTCATCTAGCCCCAGCATTAATTGGCGGGACACTACAGGGCACGGCTAAGCACACAAGTTCCTTTCAACAGAATACGCAAAAACAGTTCAAGGGAACAGCAATAAGGACAAGAAAAGAAAATTTTGATTAAAAATTCTGCTGCGTCACATTCATACCAGACCAAGCAGTGCATCTCACCATTTTCAGTGAAGGGAACCACTTCACACATCTATTTCATATTTCTTTTGACTTTGGGCATTACAACGTAATTAATCTTCTGTATGCATGTAGCATAAAAAGATATGGGAAACCCCCACCCCCCACCCCGCCCCGCCCCACCCCACTCCCCCGAAGAGCTAGCACATTTAAACCAAATACCACTGGCATGCAAATATAAGTCTGTCCACATAGATACCGGTGTGATTATAAAGATGAAAAATGAAGATAAAGGAAGTAAGACAGACCATTTCTGGAACCATATCAAAAAGGCTGGACCGTCTCTTTCTCCGAGTGGCATTGCTCTGACGGATGAAAAATTTCTGAGCATGGCTTGCTACCTGAGTGGGAGTTCTAGATACCACAAAGTTTCGAGCTATTCCACGCCAATCTCCTTTTCCCAATTTCTGTAGACCAATTAAGAACAGCCGATGCTCCTCTTCCGTCCATGGGACACCTAAAAAACAAATACAAAACACATAAGCCAGCTGCTCCAGTAAATAGTAGACTAATAATATGATAACTTTGGCCATCTCAGCCTGTAGATAATTCTCTAAAATTACTGTTGAAAAATCATCCCTCCACTATAATACTCGGAGAAGTAGCACATTATATTATCTAACATTACAAAACAAGTCAATTTTATGAAACCACCAGTCACACACAGCTCTAGGCATCCAAGAAGTGACATATAGCCAAGAGATAAATTTGACTCAGTATGTGAACTACATCTTAGTTTTTTCTTTTCAGGAATTGCAGCTGTTACTTTTATTGAAAATAGATGCTGAGGGAAAGTGAAGTATCTTCAGAATGGCCAAATTTAGTGGGGCAATGACTGAGTAATGGCCGTACTACCACCAATATCAAAGCTCAAAAGTCAGATGGTCAACAAAAAAATAAAGCGCGTTTTTTTTTTCTTTTGATAGACTATAATCGACAAACTACTATTAGTAGATGATTTATAATAGGGCCCTATTCCCAATCATCATGAAGTTAAATACTAGCTGTCTAAGCCAAGTACTCTTCACCTCCTGATCCAAAACTACCATCACTTACCTAAAGTTCCAAATCAAAGAGCACAAGGATCTTTGAAGACCAAAATAAATTATTTGGATAGAAAAGATATTGCTCCAGCGGGAGAAAAAGGACAGAAAGATAAGATTAACTGTGATTTCACGATTATCATGATAACTTGGCTCTTTAGCACAATGTCTTGCAGTTGCAGTTCATTTATCCCTTTATTTATTGCAAAATACTAGGTAAATTTAAAAACGTTAAGATCACCTTTTTCAACGGTTGAAGGTGCAAATCCTTCACACATCCTTAACATTGTTCCAATTTTCAAGAAAGCAGCAACCTCAACTTGTCCATTATAATTTGACAGTCACAACATTCACAACACATGCCTATTACTAGAATTGTATTTTTAAAGTCAAATTACCAAAAAGATGAGGAATGTGTTCATCTACAATTTCTGATTAACTTTTAAGTTTCTAACACATCTTCCAAACTGTTTTAGAAAACAAAAAATGAAAAGTCTTCCAAAGAAAACAGAACCACTAATAAAGAAATTTACAGCAAAACCCAAAGCTAGAAAATTAGTTTTTACCTAGAGAATTTCAGGACAAGCTCCAGACATGAGGACAGGAAAATAAATATATAACTGGTGGTCTTCTTGTGATCAAAGAAAGTGATAAAATTCGCACTCATTGTAAGCACAGGTCATATAAATCTCAAATGATGCAATTGTCTCATATTCTCAAAGCATATAAATGAAGCAAACGGTCTAAGTTTCAAAGAGTAAATAATTAATCAGTGGATCATGTGGTCCCCGAAAGAATCTCGGTAGGTTTTCACGACAACTAAACCAAATACACAAAGACAACTAGTTCTTCGTCTTGCATAATAAACCTGAAAAGTTAATCTAATAGTTCAAGTTTTAAAAAAGCTCCAAGATCAATAAAAGAGAGAAAAATAAATGGACAAAACAATACAAATGATTTCTAAAAAGAATTACAAGTACACTGCTAGGTAGAGAAATAAATAAACAAAACCAATCTCTCTTTAAGCAGTGATTCAAACACACACACCCTCCTGGCCCCAGATTGGGATCTCCTCAAGTTCCCCTATCTTGGCCTACCTAATATATATCCCACTTCGATTCCAGGCTTCTCGGAGACTGCTAATTAACCAAGCAACCAAACATAATTGACACTTAAAAACCCACAAATTAGTTCAAGACTCCTGACTAGACGACCAACTAAACTTAATAGCGCACACAAACCAAGAAAAATCAAAATTATTCTTCCAAAAAAGAGGGGGCGAAACGGAAAAAATACAATGGTTGATATTATAATTAATTACATGATCATCAGTATCAAATCGCTAACGTTCTCCCGCAACCGTATCTACCAAGCATCATCAAAATCAGATAAATTTAAAAAAACAAAACAAAACAAAATAAAAACGACATTCCTAAACACAAATATATATCTGTGTGTGTGTGTGTGTGTGTTTACAACAAATTTCACTCAAGCCTGTGAAACAAAAAACAAAAAGAAGAAAGAAACCTTTTTTCCTGTCTCCGCGTCGACTGGTAGAGCAGCTAGCATGGGCAGCGGGGTCATCGGACAAATAGCCGTCATCATGGACGCGATCAGATACAGGAGAGTCAGGATTAGGTGACGCGGCGGCCGATGAAGAGGAATGGTAGTGCGCCGACAAGTTTCCCATGCTGGCACTCTTTTTAATAATTGACCCATCGGTGAGCCTGACGCCAAAGAGCTTGACTCCAGATAACGGAGAAGAAGACGAAGACGCAAGAGAGGAACGCGTGGGACAGGTTCGAGAGTTGTGGCCGTTGTTGCTGCAATGCGAACACCGCCGCGTCATGGTGAGTGTCTCGGCGGAATCAACACCTAATAAAACTGGGTTGGGTAAAATTGAATGGATAGTTCAATCTCTCTTCGTTTGGATGTGTGTGAGGGAGAGGGTGTTTCGGAAATTTTAGGAGGGGATTAAAGGGGGATCGTTCGTTGAGGCACCTGTTGAATTGACATTGTTGTCCTTATGACTTGTTAATGTTTTTTTTTCTATAATTAGAAATATTTAGATTCATTGAAAATGGTTGCTAATTGATAGGGTTTTATTATGGATTGTTTTTTTATTTGATGATAATCTGTGAATTAGTTTGCTGGTCGATTTAAACTAATTTTCTGACCATTTTAATAGTGTATATTCAAAATAATTTAATAAATTCTTTGAAAATTCATTTTAATATTTTAAAAAAATAAAATCAGTAAATCTCTTGAACTTTCTTATTAATTATTATAATTATGTTAAAATAACTAAAATCAGAATATTTTCAGTAAATCTGTTTTAAAGGCTTTTTCATCAATAAAAAGAAATTATCTAAGGTTCTTTGCTAGATATAATTTATTTTGGATTGTGTAAGAAAAGAGGGGGGCATATGAGTAAATCACCTGGCAATTTATGTGAAGGGACTACGAAGCCACGTGGAATTAGGGTGGAATTGGGGGACTTGATGCATCGATCACCACGTATATTTAGAGGCATCCTTGATGAGATTTTTCTTTATAATGATCTTCAAAATTCATCAGAAACGACCGATAATTATGACGTCTTTCATTTAGCCTTTAGTCACTATTTTGGTACTGGAAAAAAAAATAGACCTAGTTAATATAAAAAATAATAAAAATAAATTTTTGTATTTTTAAAATAAAAGGTATAAAGGGTACATATTTTTTAAGATAATATTTATTATTTATTATTTCTAAAATATCCTTATAAAAAACATTTAATTTTAAAATTATTGAATTACAACGTGTAAGAATAAAGATTATTATTATCATAATTTTAAAACTCAACTCGGAAGTTGATCTAGAGCAAAGCTTGGGTTACTGGTCGAAGCTCGGGTCACGGGTGAGATTGACCTAGGTTAACCTGAGTTAGAGCGTGTTTGGCAATGTGGTTGCGGGTGCTTTTCAAATAACTTTTCGTGCCAAAATGCATGCCAATAATATTTTTTTCATTCTTAAAAAATTATTTTTGACATTAGCACATCAAAACGATCCAAAACGTACAAACTATATTAAATTTTAGCAAAAAAAAAATTCAAATTTTTTGGGAACGCGGGTTGAACCGCGTTCCCAAACGCTTCCTTAGTATTAGAATAAAAGTAGTTATTATCATAGTGTTAAACTCAATTTGAGTTCGAATCGAGACAAGACTCGGGTTATAAGTAGGGTTCACCGTTGACCCGGATTAACGTAAGGATAAAAGTGGTTATTATCATAGTTTTAAACTCGACCCGAGGGTCTGCCCGAGTCAACATAAAATAAAATTTGTTATTATCATAATTTTAAAACTTAATTCAAGAGTCATCCTAGAGCACGGATCGAGAGGGTCAACTCGGGTTGACCCGGCTCAATGCAAGGATAAAAATTATTATTATTAAAGTTTTAAAATTCAGATTAGGGGTTGACCAAAACAAGGTTCAGGCCACAAGTCGAGAGGGTCAACACAGGTTGACTCGAGTTAATGTATGGATAAAAATGCTTATTATCATAGTTTTAAAACCCGACTCAGGAGTTGACTCGAGGTAAAGTTTAAGTCACATGTTGGGAGGGTCAACCAAACTGGCCAAAAAAAATTAAAAATAATTAAAGCAACTTTGTTTTAACCAAAAAATATTTTCAAAAGAGTCAACAAGTTTTTTACCAATGTTTTATTTCGGATTGACCTGAGTTTTTTACCAAATTAGATCGAGTCAACTCTTTCTATATAATATTATTAATCTCAACACTCAATAAATTAAAGTAAAAAAATAACAATATCTAATTATTTTTTAAAATATATAAGTTTGATAAAATTACGTAGTAGAAATAAAATAATTTTTTTCATATTTTATTGTATGGATAAAAATGCTTATTATCATAGTTTTAAAACCCGACTCAGGAGTTGACTCGAGGTAAAGTTTAAGTCACATGTTGGGAGGGTCAACCAAACTGGCCAAAAAAAATTAAAAATAATTAAAGCAACTTTGTTTTAACCAAAAAATATTTTCAAAAGAGTCAACAAGTTTTTTACCAATGTTTTATTTCGGATTGACCTGAGTTTTTTACCAAATTAGATCGAGTCAACTCTTTCTATATAATATTATTAATCTCAACACTCAATAAATTAAAGTAAAAAAATAACAATATCTAATTATTTTTTAAAATATATAAGTTTGATAAAATTACGTAGTAGAAATAAAATAATTTTTTTCATATTTTATTTTTTCTTGTTCACCTTAACCAAACATAATATATAAATAATTATTTTATGTTATGTATTATTATCAAATATAATTTTATTTTTTTATCTATCTTATTTTCTTTATTTTTATTTTTTTTATCTTGAAATAATAACAAAAAATTACTTGAAAAATAGCATCCGCTCAACTCTCTTAGAGGTAGTTGAAATGTGTCAACAACGGAATATACATGATTAGTAGCTTTTTGTTGAATACTCCCCTTAAAAAAAATACCTTAACCTCTACTATATATATATATATATATATATACCTGCTCTCTACTGGAGGACTAGAATTTTTTTAACGTAAAAATGAATATTTAAATCTCGATAAATTTTTATTATTATTATTAAACTCGAAAATATAGTTGTTTTATAATTTTTTAAAATTTTTATTTTAAAATAAAGCTAATATGTGTATTTAATAAAATAAATTAAAAATTATATATATTAATAAATGCTAACAAATTTGTTGAAATGCTAACAAATTTCTTGATGTAAATTAAAGATTGAGTTATGAAACTAAAATAAAAATTTGTATTAAAATATTTAATCTCATGCAGTGTGTAGCTTTTCAATTTTTTTTATCTAATTATATAACAATAATTTTTAAAAAAAAAAGAAATGTAAGTCATTTTAAATAATCACAAAACATATATTTATCAAATCTAAAATAATTTTTTTTTATTAATATCTCTCTTGTTTATCTTAATGAATTGAATCATTGTTTTTGATATAAAAAAAAATTATTATTATTAAAGCAAGTTAAAAAAATATATAAATATTATGTCCATATTTTATGTGCAATTGAAAGCTAAAAAAACTTATTAATTTGTTAAAAAAATGTTCAAAATATATTTAAAAATCTTAAAAACAAGAAAAATATCTGAATCAAATTCCATGAAAAATTTATTATTAGTATTATGTAATGGTTCGGTTAGAAGGATGACATCAGCTCAATACTCATTAGTGATCCGAATAAATTATAATCACACCAAGCATGGAACAAGGTTGGCATGAAACACTTCATCGATGTGAGTTCGGTTTATTTTTTGCATTTCGATGGTAATTTAAAAAAAAAATTAATTTTTTTATTTTAAATTAATTTTTA
>Ga0325414_1001520_pt1 | contig 22592 bp, 10 predicted proteins | sample PopdelMetagenome_8_FD_206183 | JGI IMG/M metagenome (GOLD analysis project Ga0325414, IMG submission 206183) | Populus deltoides microbial communities from Bellville, Georgia, United States - Leaf-PdKOR-R3 | ecosystem: Host-associated > Plants > Phyllosphere > Phylloplane/Leaf | place: USA... | reverse complement strand
TTTTGTTAATTTTGTTCTTATTTTTGGTTCATTTGGGTAATCTACACTACATAATTATAGTCATTCTCTATTATATAATAACAAAATAAATTATAGTGAGTGATACTCGAAATGAAGTTATCAGATATACGTAATCATTAAATTATGTTTTATTTTCGTAAGTTTCCTTCCTATTGTTGTTATTTGATTAAGGAAAAAATTCTTGTGGTGCATGAATTAGAGAAAGAATTATAATTTCTAAATCATATATATGATCAAAATAATTATTAAAATTAAAAAATTAGATTTATTTTTGTTTTATGATATATTAGGAGCGAAGTTATCAATTCTGATTCGTTTTGTCTGGTATAATCGATATATTTCAATTTAGTTTAAAAAAAATAAATCTAAATATATTATATATCGTTCAAAATCTCAGTCCATCCCGAAAATTTACCTAAAACATTCTGATTCCGTTCTAGTTGTTATATTTCGGCCAAATAATTTTGTTTTTATTTGCATTTTAAAAAAATCTATATTTTTTTTAAAAAAAAATTCTCGTCCAACACTTGGTTTATTGAATAATAGACTTCATAATTTACTGTGGTTTGCTTCTATTTTTTTGTGGTTATCTCAGTCTCATGATTATTGTTATGGGTTTGACAGGTTAATCTAGTTGACTCAAGTTTTTTTGTTTATTTTTTAATTGAATTTTTTTTTCAATTTCATCACTTAATTTTTTCAATATTTGGTTGATTATGAATTAAGTTTTGTCATTTGTTTCGGTTTGTTTTCTATGAAATTATTCTGATCTTATGACCTGAATCACGAGTTTCTTAAGTTAACCCAAGTAAACTTAGGTTATTTTATTGTGTCTTGTTTTTAGATTAAATTTTTTTCAATTTTATCATTCAACAATGGGTTTATTAGGAATTAAATTTCATAATTTATTTTGAATTATTTTATTTAGGATTATCACGGTCTCATGACCTGGGTTATAAATTTAAAAAGTTAATTTAAGTTGACTCAGGTCAATCAAATATGTTGACATATCAATATTTTTTAAAAAACAATGTTGTCTTGAATTTTTTTGAGTAAAACTATATTTTTACTAGTCGTTCAAGTTATTTTTAGATCTATCGAGTCGATAGGTTATATCGATTTAACTCACTTTTTTACCTGTGTGTTGAAATTTAAATTGTATAATTTTAAATTAATTTATCTTAAATTAAAATTAAAATTATACATGTTTAATTAATGTTTTGTATACACACACAATACAATCTCCAAATAGCACAGCACGCTAAAAAGCACTCCAAAACTAAAACATTTTAATTGAAAAAAGAAAAAACTTAACCGCAACGGAATTGACTTGGAAGTGCTACTCCCACACTGTGTGTGTTCTTAGGCTTTCAACCCAGTTTACTACCGAATAAAAAGCCATGAATGAACTATCTATTTGAATTCAAATTTCATGCTCGAGCAAGCCTATTATTTTTAATTAAAAAAACAAATGAAGAAACTCATGCTATAAGAGTCTGATTCTATCTATTTGTTAATGAACAGAGACAATATATATAAACTCATGTTGACTATGTAATTATTTGATAGAATATATAATAATAACGATAAAAATTCAACTATCTTCATGCTCTGCATAGAAATCAGGTTCCTCTGGTTTAAAAAACTTGGGCATTTCTAAGGTGGAATCATCCGGCCGAGGAAGCTTTTGATGGCCAACTCCTTTCCTTGTATTTGCAGCTGAAGCAAGCATGGTTGCTCCAAGATGCGAACCATTGTTTGAATGATCCACTAATGGTCTTTCATCTCCTCCTTCATCCCTGTAATAAGATTCAACCTCACCTTCCATAACTTGAGAATAAAATAAGCTTTCTTGCCTAGCCAATTCCATTTGTAGTTTCCTCCTTGTATAACGCCTCCATGCAGATTGTATATAGCAAGCTCCCCACGTCCTCCACTGATGAGAGTAATACCTGAAAGCATGCTGCAATTTCTTGCTATGCAACCGTTTAAATTGCTTTGCAACAAACTTTAGGTCAACCGCTCTGAGTGCAAAGGCCTCAACTTCAGAGAGAGCCTTGACAGTTCGAGTGGATACAGGTAAATTTAGACGAGAGGTTGGCATCAGAGCCCATGTCAACAATTCCTCCCCACAAAAGTCACCAGCCCTGAGTGTAATTGAGTTGAAAAACCTGACCTTCCCCCATTTGTTGTGGAACTTTCTAGCTGTCCTCTAATGATGAAAAGCATCTCATTTACTGGATCACCCTCCCGGACTATGAAGGTGTCTTTAGTGTTCAAAGATGAGACAAGACGTTCACATATTGCATCTAACAGTTGATCATCCATTTGTGCAAAAAATGGGACCTGAACAAGAACACGGAGTATAATTAAGAAATTTCAAACCGCAATCCTAGTAATTACACATTAGTTGGAGGCATCAGATATCGAAAACTCACGCGTCGAACAAGGGCCAGACAAAGATGCCGTTGAATCTGACGTCGGATATCCATAGGTAAGGACTTCAAGATGCTTTCTTCGTCTACACCTCTCGTAGCTAACCATTTGTATTGAACAAAACGGCGAACACGTTCTTGCAACTCTGGAGGTAATTGACGGTGCCTCATCCATTCCTCTGTATCTCTTCGCCTAATCCTCCATTCTTCCAATCTAGCAGACGCGGATTGCATATATGTCTTCAGGGGAATAACAGTGGATTAAAATTAGAGTAATCAAATTATTTCAATCACACTCTCACTCATGCCACAAGATTTCCTCTACTTTTCTGGCAAGTAAAAGATTTTGTATAGATGTACAAGTAATAGATTGTGCACGAACAAAACACCGGCTACATAGCAAGTAATAAAATAGTCTTCTAAAATTTTATTTTAAGCAGAGATTAGAAGATAAAGGAACGTTAGTGCATTATAGATACCTGCATATTGCCTATGAGATGAGCAAACAGAACTAGACCCATAATACAGATGCCAATGCTGAATAGTATTTCACCTTCATAGGTACTTGTCATCAAATTTTGTCCATACGAACTGCTCAGCACAAAATGAACGAAAACTTTATTAGCAAAAACATCAAAAACAGTATTTCAATAATATATACTTGGTAAAATATCAATTGCAGCTCAGCTAGCTTGGAATAGAGGGAGAGAAATCAAAGTTTAAGGAGAGCAGTGAAATTGCTGTCATGTTTTTCATTGAACCAAATGAAATATCATCACCACAATTCTTAATCTCTAGAAACCGAGAGTATTATTCTTGGCATACTTGTTAAATATTTACATTTATCAACTGCCATGGAAAATCTTTGAATTAAAATCTGTTCCCAATTAACTTCAAGAGACAAAACTATCTATTACTACAGAACAGTTAACAAGAAATTTAGTGAGGAAAAAAGCTTTGCAACAAGGAAAAGCTTATGTCAAAAACTAAAACTAAAAAGAATATTAATGCTCCTTGGTGTTGTTACTCAGCATTAGTGGCCTCCAGAATCATAAACAAATTCACAAATTAAGAATAGGAAACAGATAGCTGCATCAGATTAAACCGGAAATTAAAAGGGAGATAGAAACTAACTGTACCTTAGGTTTCTTAAGCCCCACCAAAGACAATAGAAATACTTATCTATGAAAGATGCTTCAGCAACATGATTTGTAAAGGCTTCGGCAAACATCCCAAACTGAAAATTTTCATCATTTTGGGCATCACAATTTGTGAGCAGATTAGTGGTTGTAAGCCAAGCTTGTCGTGCAGGGTTATCCTTAGCACTACAGTCAAGAAATTGAGAGGTGCAAGCTGGTGTGCGGTTCCTCTCATTTTTACATTGTATGTTCCAGCAGTGATGCTGCCTCTGAATTGATGCCAGATACCATATAGCTCCTAAAACCTGCACTGACCATGATGATAACAGAAATAAAATGAGCAAGGCCTTGATACAGGATTTCATTTACTCTACAAAATATCACTGATGTCCCACTGTCTTAGCTTAATTAGTAGGAAAACATTTCATAAATTAATTTTTGAAACAAAGTGGAGTGGTAACTAATTGGTGCTTACATGGCTAGCAAGTACATAGAGAAGGAGATTATAAGCTGCCCCGGACCACGCAGTCTTGGCTATAACACCAGTAGTCTTAACAATCCGTCGATTCAGAGGTATCATAACAAAAAATCGAGGAATGTATTGGATGAGAACTATTAGAGAAACAGTGTGGTTAGCATGAGCAGCTGTGGGATTTTTCAGCACTGATGTAATTATGAACCAAATCACAATCTGTCAAAATCAAGCAAATCAAGGTAAGAAACAGCGAGCCCTATATCATGCTGGGCTATAGAACAGTCAATGATGAATCTTAGAAAAATTAAGTTGATTGCGTCAATCCATAAATCATTTGCCAATACGCATAATAAATAGATGATTGCGTCTAGAACTTTAAGTTGAAGGCAGAAAAATTAATCAATGGTCCCATAGTGGGAGAAGATTGTAGCTTTAAAGTTTAGCATTAGTCACAAACCTAGTGGAAATGACATTGTAAATTAGGCATAGTTTTCCTTATGACCATAATTGGAATCATTAGAATCTTTTGAGTTAAAAACTGCAATTCCCAATCATACATATTTCAACTGGCAAGTAGCCTGTGAAAATGACAGAATGTGTCCAGCAATTCAATATTCAAAGTAAATTAATATGAGGTTCTTGTCATTCCATACCAAATACAAATTTTAGCGGATACAGAAACGAGCAGGTTGTTGGCATGATTGCATCAAAATTCACAGTAGAATATTTTGCAAATACTGGAATTTTCAAACCTAAAGAACCAAGAAAAAAACCAGCAGTGGTCTTTTAAAATATAATAACCATTTCATTTGCTTGCTAAATAATCACAATTTCATTTCGAAATCCATTCTGAATCCCATTTATATTTTTCAACCCTTTACCAAGAATGTTGTTATTGGATCAACAAGGTATTTTTTTTTCCTTAAGAAAAAAATCAGTCTTTTAATATTTTAAATGATTGAAAATCATGTTACCCTTTCAACAATCTAATCCGAAACATAACCAGGAACAAACTATTACATTATTCATTGTCAATGCAATATAGGAACTCATGAAAAATCCTTGGTATAGATTATGAATATAATGTATGTATGGCTAACCTGAGGGAGAGGAAGGGCAGCAGCAAGATCAACAACAAAGTTCGATTTCAGGTAGCGTATGGCAATGGCTCTAGGGTCCATAACAAGTTCTCCTCTACCAAAAACGCGAGAGCTTGGTGCAACAAAAGCTGTCCTAAACTTCATGAAAGTGTGCAAGAAAAAAAACAAGTCCGTGAAGGTGCGAGCGAAGGTAACCCAGACGCCTAGGGCAATGTCAATCTTCATGCAGGCATCGCCACCGATAATGGGAAGGTAAAAATAAAGAGGGTCAAGAAACATTGCAATCATGCACGCGACAAGGAAAATGTGGTTCCATTTGCTAACAATTTCACTTCCAGGGTCATGAATTTGGTCCCACCAGGGAACTTTGCGTCGGATAGACAAGGATTTGGGTAAACGGCGGAAATGTGATGAGGTGCATGAGCGGGAGTTATTCATTTTCCATTGCAGAGAAAAGGGAGATATTTTTATGGGCGAAGAACCCTAGCAGAGAGACATTGTTGATCTGAGAATGAGAGAATTGCACAGAATTTGAGAGCTTCTTACGTACTGTTTTTTCATACATTTGTGGAGATCCAAGAGAAGCTGCAAAGATTACGGTATTGCATAGCAGCTTGAGATATCAATGTACAATATATAATAATTCGACATTTATTTTCACTTTTATTATTCTGCCTTTTTTTTTCTTTAATGATTTTTGTCAAAATTGTATTCTGAGTTGTTAACTTCAAGGCAGCTTTCCACGTATGAATTTCTATAAATAGGGTTCTTGCTATAGTACTTTGAAGTTATTATAGTCAATGATTCATGAAATTACAAGGGTGGTGTTACTTAAATTCCATCCTTTTTGGTAAATCATTAATATGATCTTAGAATATATGTCTTAATAATTCTATAGTTTTTAACTCATAAAATAATTATTATTTTATTATCCAAATAATAAGATGAAAAAAGACTATAAAAAAACTATATTTTAAAAAATTTATTTTATCTTTGATTGGTTTTATACTTTTCAATTTATATTTTTTTAAATAGTATACCTTAGAAGATAAACTTGTATTGATATCTATAATTGCTATATTTTTTAAAATTAATATATATTTTTAATTATGAACTCATTACATCATAAAAAACAATATACTATTAGTAACGATATACGATTTATAATACACTATCATTAGTATCTATAAAAATTTAGAATCATTGAGTAACTTCATAAAATTTGTAATATCTACTAATTTAATGTTAAGTTTGTAAAACAAAATTAGAAGACTTTTATTTTTGGAATGGAAAGTCATAAGTATTTAGTCATAATTTATTCTTTTTTTTATAATCTTTCTTTTTCAAAAAAAAATTCATTTCAAAGTTTATTGTTTTAATATTTTAACAAAATGGAATAAACACATTCAATTAAATAAGGTTATTTTTACTCTCTAATAAATAACAGATTGAAAAAAAAAAGTGGTGTAAATAAAACCATCCAATTAAAAAACATATTTTTTTAAAAAATAATAAATACACAAGAATTTTGTCTTATAAAATTTAACACTCTTATATTAGATATTTAAATTCACTATTAAAGTTTAAATTCAATTATATTGTTTATATCTCAATAAACACTATTCTATATTTATAAAATAATTATGAATAAAAATATATTAGTTTGATAAATATGTATTTATAAAAACAATAGGTACTTTTAGGCTATTTTTATGCTCAACAATTATTTTATATAAAAAGAAATACTCAATAGGTCATAATATCTTTTTTTTCCTTCCTTTAAAAGATGTATATCTTGTCTTATAATGCTTAATAATTATAAAAAAAATATATTTTAAAAAAATAACATATGATTAAAAAAAATATTATGATATTTTATAATTTTCAAAAACATTAAAAGTAACTAAATTGAGAGTAATAATAGAATAAAACTAATAATCAAAGTAGATTTTTTTCTAATGAAACTTATGTAAATTATTACACTAAGTAACAGTATACTAGGGTTTGTATCGCTAAATAAATCTTACGTAGCTTAGTTTTTTTTATGTTTGTCGAATAATTATCTAGTAAAGGTAAATTAAAATTATTCTTTGCTTCTATCGATATATAGTAGAAATTCTTTTGTATTTGTATTTTTTTAATCTATCAGTGTATATCAACTATTATTACTATAATTAAGTTATATTTAGGTAATATTAGGGAATATTTCTATTATAAAAGTTAAAAAGTAGTACTATGATCGTAAAAAATCGAAATCTAAGTGCATGAGTTTTCTTTTTTGGTCATTAAAAGTGGAAAATCATGATTTAAAAATCAAGAAACAATTTTTGTTGTGTTTTTATAATTATATTTATAGATGCCTTAACAAAGATTCTTGTCATATAAAATTTTAATTTCAATTTTTAAATGCAAAACCATTTATCTAATTTACATTACCTCAAATAAACTTCCATAAAGAAGGATAATAATAGCTAATCAAATAGCAATTTTTTATTTTCAATTTAAAAAAAATGAAAGGAAGGAAGAATGATCATTTTTACTCATCGTCTTTATCAAAGACTGTAATAGATTTGCGAATAGTCATTAAAGAGCCAACCAGGTAAGTAGTTCTTTTGTATATAATAAACTTCCTAGAAACCATGTCACTTTTAATTGGTATTTGTAATTCTCAATGGGTTAAACAGGCATAACCTCCCCTAAATTTTAAATCATTTAGGACTTTGTTTTTATTAGATCTGTGTGCCAACACTGCTCCAAAAAAATGTATATTAAGGAATGCAACCGTGTTTGAAAAAGTGAAAAAAAATCTAATGAGTAGGGTATAGACTCAATTAAAACTAGTATAACTTAATTAGATAATATAAAAACATGTAACGACAATAAATGAAATGATTTAAAAAAAATCATGAGAACTTTAATAACAAAAAAAAGGTTACCAAAAGAAAAAATATGACGAAGTTCAGATCCTAGCCAACTCAATATGAAAGAATAAAATAAAAAAAAATACTCAAGCTAACCTGAGCGAGCATGTCAAATATGCAAATTATGTCATGAGATCAGGATAAATTAATAGAAAGCAAATAAACAATAATAAAGTTCAATTCTCAACAAATCCAATGTAAAATGATTAAATAAAAAAAAGTCAATAAACAAAAAGGAACAAAAAAACCAGCAAACCTGGCAAGCCAACCAAACTCCATGACCCGGATCATGTGAATGAGATAACTCAATATAACAATTTGGGAATATGAATCTCAAATCTAAAACAACCTAAATCTAAAGGACAAAATTGAAGAGAATTGATTTTTTTTTAAAAAAAAAAACTAAGTTGACTCCTTAAATCTGTGGTTCAATGATAGGATCGGGATACAATAATATAAAAGAAATTGAAGAAAGAATGAAGCCTAATTTCAAAAACACCCAATGCAGAATGACAAAATTGAAAAAAGAAAATTAGTGTAAAAAAAAACTCTAAAAAAGACCAATGTTAACTTGAGTTAAGTTTTCAAATTCATGAATCAAGTCATGAAACCTAGATCACCTTATTGAGAATAAACACAAAGCCAAATTTCCAATCAACCCTATGCCAAAGAATGAAAACTATCGCACATAACATCACGGTGACCCACCTTTTTGCTAAAGGTAAAGGCTTTTCTGTGAGAGAGGTTTGAAACTTCTAAAAAAAAAATCATCACCTAGTATTATAGTTACTAGAAACCCTAATTGGTCTTTAGAGTTTTAAGGTAAAGATTGATTATGCTGAAGGAAAGATACTATAACCTTAAAGCATCTTACCTAAGATAAGTTGCATTGTTGCTTGTTTTCTATTCTTGATGGTTTGTTATGTCTAATCTGCCAATGATCTACCTACATGGATGATGGTGGGTCAACTGCAATGAGTTAAAACTCAGGTGGATGTTTGAACATAAACCTATCCATTCTAAATTCCTAGTCATCTTTGTCACTCTTAATTACTACCACTAATTTCGATAACAATAGATGAATTAACATGTCTACAACCAATTACTCTCACTTAAGACTTATGACTATTAATAGTCTACCAAGCCATGCCAATGAATAATTGGATAGGCCTATATTATGCTCATCAAAACCAAATAAGTGTTTGAATTGTCGAAATGCATTGAAAACACTTTTTTTATAGATTTTTTTGAATATATTTGGCCAAAATTTGGGTTATAAAAAAAATCAATATCACGAAAGGATCCGAAACAAAGAAATAGTAATTAAAAGAATGATGATCAAATTTGAAAAATAAAATAAGAGGATGGCCTTCAATTTTTTTATTAAATGGTGAAATTAAAAATATATATATTTTACAAAAGGACCCAAAACAAAAAAAAATAAAAATAAAAAGAATAAGGATCAAATCTAAAATAATAATAATAAAATAAGATGACAATTCAAAATTTTTGATAGGGCAACATGAAGTTGAGGAAGGAGAGAGAAAAGAGGGAAGGATGGAAGAAAACACCACTAGCGACAAACCATTATGATTGACCCTACATGTGTTGCCCCATATGGAAGAAGTAGATGGGCCGCATCTATAGCCACTTTAGATGGCCTGGTTCGATCACCAGAGATGTCGCATGCATCGTTATAGTGTTGCAACCAAAGAAACCATGCTCATTAACTATATTCCACCATATTTTTTTTAAACACCATATTTGGTCCCTGAAGCCCTAATTGTCTAATCAATAGAATCTAAGTATATTTCAATAAACTGGGCATCAACAAAGTACTAAACCTTTTCCTTTATATTGCGAGACCTCTACATCTAGGCAACCAAACTAAAAAATTAAGTCAATTCTTAAAAACAAAACCTGAATGATCAAATTTTTAAAAAATATATTTTCCTTGACCGTGCAACCCAGCCCCTAAAGGACAAAATTAAAGGGGCTCAATATTTATCAAAGTCTCAAAGTTGGTCCCTAGATGATACAATCTAGACAAGGTCAAATTCGGATTTTGACGTAGAAAGTGCACCTATCCAGTTTTACGGCAATAGTCATAAAACTGGATAGGTGCACTTTCTACGTTAAAATCCGAATTTGACCTTGTCTAGATCGTATCACTAGAGCTTTAATTTATATAAACCAAATTGAATTTTATTTTTCAAAACTAAGCACCAACTGAGCAACAAAATATTTCTTCGACATCTTGAGGTCCCTATTTATAGACATATAAAACAACCCCCAAAGCCCAAACTGATGTAATTGTAATGTCAAATGGCTAAATTAAAAAAAAATAAAAGACCAAAACATAAAACATTCAAGGACTAAATATATATATATATATATATATATATATATATATAAAGCAATTCTTGGTGTTTACTAAGAGTTATTATAGTAACTTTGAAGGAAACTTAGTTGTTTTTTTTTATAATTATAATTTGTAATGTTATTGTAATTGTAATATTTTTATCCTTTGTACTTCGAATCATTTAAAGCTAAGTCTCCATTCATGGAAAAACATAAAAAAAATTCCTTTATTTTTTTCATCTCTCTTCCTCTTTAGATATATATTTCCTTTTCCTTCTCCTTTCTTTTCTCTTCCCTCTACTTTCCCTTCTTTATTATCTCTTCTTCATCTCACTAGTTGTAGGTCGTATCTCTAACCTCACCTGCCACCTGCCACCAGCCACCACCATTGATCTTCTCTCCCTCGACTTGTAATCGGTGACCCTTAACTTCCTTTTGTTTTCTTCTTCTTCTCTTTTCTCTTCCTTCCCCTTTTTCCCCTCCTCCTTTTGTTTACGAGGGACTAACCACTATGATATTTCTTGATCTTAGTAAAGATTTAGGACCTGGTATTTAAGATCAAGTGTATAGTAGATATAATGTGTTAGTCCTAACAAATATAAAGTAACTTAGACCTCCTTGTTTCCTTGTTTTATAATATATCTAAACAAAAACTTTATTTGTTTATGTTTTGTTTTCTTAAAGATGTGTTTCAGTGTTGTATTTTGATATCTTTTTTTGTTCCCATGCAAAACCTTGTAGATATGATGGTGGTCGATAGCTAGTGATGCCAAAGATGTGGTTAGAGGCTGGTAAAGAAGGAGAGAAAAGGAAGAAAAGATGAGGCAAGAGGGGAAAAAAAGAGAAAAGGAAAGAATGAGAGAGGAAAAAAGGATTATATATTTTTTCATTAAAATAGAGAGATGGAGACAAATAAAAGGATCCAATCTCATATGATCCAAATTAGGTAAAACTCAAAATTACAAGTACTAGGACTAAGTTTCAAATGATCTAAAGCACAAGGGAGATTGGGTTAGTTAGCCTTTCCTAATATATGATGAAAAAACATAAATGGCCTTTATTATATATGTGTGTGTGTGTACTTATAAATTTATTGAAAAATACCAAGGTTATCAATTCTATTTTAATTGGTGTTCTGTTCTTATTGGAATGATAAATTTTGGTTTTGAAACATCACAACGTTCCATTCCGAGGTGAGGTACTACACCCACCCCACACACACACACACATATAAATATACTATTCAAAATATTAATTTAATATATATGATTTTAATTCAAATCTAAAGCAAATTAAATTCAAATTATGCAATATGAACAAAATATCAAGCATCTAAGCATAATTTTAAAGATTTAAAATATTCATAAATAGTCAATAGTGAAGACTAAAAAAGAACTTTAACTTAAAATGATTCAACACAAACAAAATACCAAAATATTAAGAAAGTATAAGATTTAAATACAAAAGAAGTATAAATCAGAACATCATCTTCATCATTAACCTAAATAAGGATGTTGATCTTAAATAAAATACTAAAATATTGAGAAAGTACAATATTTAAATATAAAAGAAGTATAAATCAATCATTATCTCCGTCATTAACATATAAATAAGGATTTTGATCTTGTGGTGGTATGTAGAAAAAGTCATCAACTAGACATTCTTACCATGTCTTAAATTTCATCATGATATAAATCAAGATATAGATCTTCAAACTATGCCATGCAAACAAAACATCAAGCCTAGAAACATAATTCAAAATTTTAAAACATTCCTAAATAGTCAAGAGTCAAGATTAAAGAGAACTTTAATTTAAAATAATTCAACACAAATAAAATGCTAAAATATTAAGAAAGTAAAAGATTTTAATACAAAAAAAGCATAAACCAAACATCATCTCCATCATTAATATAGAAGTAAGAATCTTGGTCTTCTGGTGGTATGTAAGAAAAGTAATTAACTAGACATTCTTTAGGATATTTTATGAGTGGTGATTGTCTTTATCTATACACTCAACTTTTTGTTGAAAGTCACTACACAAACTTATACAAACCCAAAAGGTAAGAACCCTTAAACCCACATGTAAGAAAGAACAAACTTAAGAAAACTAAAATTAGATGTGGTTGATAAAAGCTTGACATAAAGATTACTTAAACCTAGATACCAAAACTATTGGAATAAAACCCCCACCCAACAATTATAAATAATCATGAATTAGAAGTATAAGAAAGAAGCCACAAAGATAGTTGATCTTTGACAAGTTCAAGAAAAGTTCTTGAAGAACCAAAAGTATAAGCAAACCTCTCACACACAATTATAATTTTTGAATAAACCAATATGAAAAGCCCTATAAACCTAATTACAAGCTAAATAACCTATTTATAATAGGTAAAAACATCTTAAACAAGGAAAAAAAATATTAAAAGAGTACTAATCCAATTAGGATAAATAATCTTAAACTAACTAAGAAAAATAATGCAATTCTCGTATAGTCGATTACGAACCTTATGATGCGAATCTGTGATCACGTGGTCACGTAACCCACAATCAAGATTGAAATTTGATCCTGAAAAGTCAAAAGAGATCCAATAGGAGTGTGACACAATAAAAACTTGTCCCAAGGCACCAAACCTATTGGAATGAAGTCGAATGACACCACAAAGTCAGTTAATCTTCGATATGTCATATTCAGTTTGTTCAAGAACTTTCATCTCCCTCCAAGTCTGAACGGGTCGCTCCTCATTCCTCCTCCTACTGATTACAATATGATCCCACCAAATCAATGCATACTCCATAAACTCAATTATCACCAATTTCACCTCTTTTGTTCAGAATAGTTATGGCAATAAAAAATCCAATATACCTTTTTGTCCCATTCCAATAAGCCTCGGGATTGTTTTTACCTTGAAAGTTAGAAATTTTCAGTTTAATGGTGTCCAAGTCCTCATCCATATCTTCATAATTCCCCATGCCATGAAAATTCACATTCCTCCTAGCCCTGTTCGGTCCATACTTCATTCCTTGGCCATACGGACTCTTCAAAATCATAGTCATCTTTACCCGCATCTGCGTTTTCGTCAACAAACTCTTCAAAATCAGATTTGACATTCCATACGGTCATACGAACCGTATTACTTAATGGACCCCTTATGTGGACTTATATGAGGTCCGCTCAAAACTGACCCAAAACCATAAACTGAAAAGCCCATAACTTAATCCAAACAAGTCTTAGATCCTAACTGAAAACAAAGTATTAATTAAGCCCAAACAAGCCTTGGTCTATAGCTAACAAAATAAAATAAAGCCCCTAATATTAAATCCATGTTCTGCCATGAGAAGAAGAGAAGGAAGTAAAATATTACAGAACTGATTTAAGGTTTATTTATAGCCTTCCATGCAGCCCATTAATCCTAGAAACAAAAGGAAAAGATAGCCACCCATGTTGTTTCTAAGTTGTAGTAGGATTCTTTTGTTTCCTCGGTTGTTCTCACCTAATGGCCCAAATAAGGTTGTATTGAGCCCCTCTTGCATATGGATAAGATGTATTAGGACCTCTTTTTGATACTCCAATGAACTTTTCAATTCTGACTTGGTTGAAACCTTCAAAACCAATGCATTCAAAGTCTCTTTCAATGTCTTTGTCTTAGACTTTTACAATGGACAATGGACCTTTAAATGAGTCATTGGACCATTTGAAACATGTAATGGGCCCTTGCTGATGTTTTTGGGTTGGTCCACATCAAGATTTACCCTCGTGGGTTGAATTAACCCATTTACAAAAAGTGATCCAAAACCTTTACTAGTGAGCCCAAACCCTAATCCAAACAAGCCTTAGACCCTAACAAAAAACAAAATATTAATTAAGTCCAAAGAAGCTTTGGACCCTAATAGAAAACAAAATATTAATTAAGCCCAAACAAACCTTGGGCTTAGCTAATAAAATCAAAATAAAAATAAAGCCTATAAGCCCTAAGTCTTTATTCGCCATGAAAAGAGAAGAAGAAAAGAAAAGAAAAATTCAGAAGTAATTATCATCAAAGCAGCTGACATTTTGGCTTACATGAGTTTAAATAGTTCTTGAAAATTTAACCCTAATAAACCTCTTTTGTGGACTTATATGAAGTCCACTCAAAACTGACCCAAAACCCTAAACTAAAAAGCCCATAACTTAATCCTTGCCACACTTGGAGATTATATTGCAGCTCATTAAAGATCCTTGTGGAACTAGGAAATTCCCAAAACAAGCACCCACATCCTTATAAGAAAAGGATACTTGCCAAATAGGAAGTCCACAAGTCAAAAGAAAATAAATAATATAATTTGTATAGCCCGTTCGGACCTATATTGCAAGTCCTTTCCGAACGTGGATTCTCCTGAAAATGTACCCCAATATAGACAAACACCTCTGGAATCTTCTGGTAAAGTTTCAGCTTGATCTAACAGTTGGATTTGAAGTGATGCTCAATAGCGTAAAACTGAACGGTAGAAACTTTTACGCCCAAATCCGAATCTGACCTTGCTTGGTTCGTATCACAAGGCTGAACCGTATCATTCCCTTCCTCTTCAAGAAGATTCACCCTCGAATCTTGAATAGGATCAGTAGCGACTTTATTAGCCTCTCTTTTAAGCCTTCAGAATTCCTTTATTGCTAACAACTTTCTCCAACAACACTGTATGGAAGTAGTGATTGCCAAGAATTTCAAATAAGCATGTCGTACTAACCACTTGCTTACATGCTTTTGAATGATAACAATAGCGACTCTCCTTTATCTTTTGTTTTTTTGGCGTTGTACCTCCTTTTCCCATGAAGCTTGAAGATCATAGAATAATCTTCTACACTTATCAACTTCTTGTTCAAAAACCCCAAACCATGGCTTAGTTTTTCGCATCGTTGATCCACAATCCTCCTCTGTTCCCTCTCCCTTGGATTCACATGACAGAAATAGGAAAAAAAAAAGAAGAAGAAGATGAAGACAAGAATAGAGTTTATAACAAGAAGAACACTAATTTTAACTCGAAATTACAAATCTGACTATTGTTCGGACTAGAACTGATCGAAAACAAACAAATATGAAATTGATGAGAATGACTCAAACAACAGCTAAATATCCCAAATATGATGATAATATACTCTTGGAAGGAACAAAATCAACAGGAACAAAACAAGTTTTGAAAGACAATGCAAAACAAACTCGTTACAGCAAGACAAAACCCGATTCTAGAACCTAAAGAAAACGCAATCCAAATGACCTTGAATTTAAAATATAGTATTATGATACCAACAAAACAACAAATCTCAGTTTATAGGTCATTCTATTATGTCTAGGTACCCAAACCCCGTGTATAATCAGTTTGCGGCAAAATTGAACCTCCAATTAAAACCTCATGCAAACGATATCAAAATAAGACCAAATTTTATACATGTTGTGATCTCACCATAGACATAATATGGATTTTCAATTGATTCTGAGGTGATTTGCTTATGGTTCACTAAGAATAGTGTTTCTACGGTAGAATTGAACCTTGAATTAAAACCTCAAGTAAAGGATATTAAAATAAGCCCAAATTTGACATACAATGCAATATATCACCCAATAAACAGAATATGAAGTTTCATTTGATTCTAAGGTGATTTGCTTATGGTTCACTAAGAGTAGTGTTTCTACAACAGAATTGAACTTCGAATTAAAACCTCAAGCAAACAATATCAAATTAAGCCTAAATTTGACAAATGATGTGATCTCACCCCTAATAGACTGAATATGAAGTTTCAACTGATTCCAAGGTGGTTTGCTTATGGTTCACCAAGAGTTATGTTTCCACGGCAAAAATTGAATGATCCTTCAAATTTCAACTAGTCCCTCTTTCTCTCTTTTGTTTTCTTTTTAATATACTGATATGATTAGAGACAGTAACAAGATGAAATATAACCCCCCCTTTTTTTTTTTGCTTAGATGAAGCAAACACGAGGAACAAGAAGATGGACGCGAACACTAAATAACAGAAGGATACTAACTAATGTGAACCTCATGATCATGTGGTCATGCAACCCACAATCAAGATTGAGATCTGATTTCGAAAAGCCGAAATAAGTCTGATAGGAGTGTGACACAATGGAAATCTACCCCAAGCGTTGGATTCTAATTGAAAACAAAGTATTAATTAATCCCAAACATGAAAAAAATAATAAAAATAGCTAACTTGTAATTAAATACCACCAGCTCTTTTTTTCTTGTGTAGCTAGGATGAATAGGGAATCCTTATAGGAAAAGGATTCTGAAACATCAATGAATCCTTGCCACACTTGGAGATTATATTGCAGCTCATTAAAGATCATTGTGGAACTAGGAAATTCCCAAAACAAACACCCACATCCTTGTGGGAAAAGGATCCTTGCCAAATAGGAAGTCCACAAGTCAAAAGGAAGTAAATAACAGAATTCGTATAGCCCGTTCAGACCTATATTGCAAGTCCTTTCCGAATGTGGATTCTCCTAAAAATATACCCCAACATAGACAAACACCTCTGGAATCTTCTGGTAAAGTTTCAGCTCGATCCAACGGTTGGATTTGAAGTGATGCTCAATAGTGTAAAACTGAATGGTAGAAACTTTTACGCCAAAATCCGAATCTGACCTTGCTTGGTTCGTATCACAAGGCTGAACCGTATCAGTTGCTGAATTATTCTCCTTGCACAATAAGGAAACTTTTCCATCACATGTGTTTCCTATGTCAACTTGGATTCCTTTGTTTCCTTTGCTTTGTTTTCTCCTCACAAGGCTAGCCAAAACTGATACAAAATTAGCAGCCTTGTTGTTGAAACTTCATAGCCTAAATAAGGATGGATTGGGCCCCTCTTTCACATGGACTAAATGTATTAAAGCTTCCTCTTGATGCTTCAAAGGATCCCCAAGTTCGGCCTTGACCGAAACTTGTACAACCAGTCCATTCAATGCTTCTTTCAATGCCTTTTTTTGGACGTTGTGATGGGCTCATTTGGAATATGTAATGGATCCTTGGTGTTTGTGGGTTGATTCACATCATCTCTGCTCACCTCAAAATGATTCGATCTCAAATCAAAACTTGTGTCAAACAAAGTAAGATTAACAACATTAAAGGTAACATTAATAACATCATACTCACTTGGAAGATCAACTTTGTAGGCATTATCATTGATCCTCTATAAAAATTGGAATGGATCAACACCGTGAGGCTATAACTTTGATTTTCTATAGTTAGAAAACCTTATGCATGTGCACCCAAACTCAATCACTAGGCTGGAAAACAACCTATTTATGATACAATCCAGGCAAGGACAAATTTAGATTTTGATGTAAAATGTGCAACAATCCAGTTTTACAGCAACAATCATAATTCTTAATTCGATTGTTGGATTGGAATGAAATTTTATGTGGTGTCTTCTTACATGTGTTCCTACCTTGTGTTAAAATTTCAGGTCAGTCTGAGTTTAGAAAGGCATCACAATACTGGTCAACATAGGTTGTATGAATTTTGTTATTTACTTCCTTTTGACTTGTGGACTTCCTATTTGGCTAGGATTCTTTTTCAAAAAGGATGTGGCAGCTTGTTTTGGAAATATCCTAATTCTACAAGGATCTTTAATTGGCTGCAATATAGTTTTCCAAGTGTGGCAAGGATTCATTAATGTTTCAAAATCATTTTCTTACAAAGATTCCTTATTCATCCTAGCTACAACAAGGAAAGAAGACTTCAGAATTAATTCTAGCTTCAGATCAGATTTCCTAGTTTATTTGGGACTTCTTAAGGGTGACAAATCTGATTTTAGCATATCTAGGATGGTAATTTTTGGATTTTTATTTTTTTTAATTTTCTTCTTAGGCTTCATATAAGTCCACCTTAGGGGGGTCCATTAAGGTTTATTTAAGTCTAGAGTTAATATATATAAAGGCATAACCAGACACGTAAGTTAGACAATTCAGATTAATAAAACTTCTTGCTTACCGCACTTTGTGTGTGTGTGTGTGTGTGTGTGTGTTGGTGAGATAATCTCCCTTCCTTGGTTCTCTAAAGAACTGTAAACGACTTATCGAAGAACAATTGGCTTCGTGGTGTCATCCTAATACTTCTCGTTCGCGAATCAATATTTGTTGGGTAGGGGTTTTCATGTCCAATAGTGCTTGTGTCTAGGTACAAGTTATCTTTATGTCACACTCTTATCAAACTTGATTTACTTGGCTTTCCGGGAATTGGTGTCTTTGCGTGTCGGTTACGTGACCATGTGATCACGAGGTTCGCATCATTCGGTATCAGAACTTGGCTCCATTAATCAGGTTATATGCTTATGAAATTCCTTAGTATCCAATTTCTTGTTCTCCTTGAATTTATGGCATATTAAAAAAAATTGTTATTTCATTCTGTTACTGTTTAAATATATCAGTAGCATCAAAAACAAAACAAAACAGAGAAAAGAAAAAAGAAAAAAAAAATCATTCAAAAAGACATTTATTGGATTCTGCCGCAAAAAACTAAACAATAGAAAATTAGATCAAATCAACTTGGAATCAGCACAAGTTTACAGTATAATTACAGGGGTCCTAATCACACCACATATCAAATTTGGGGTCAATTGGATATCGTTTACTTTGGTTTTCAATTTCGGGTCTAATCAGGTCTGATTCATAACGTCTTTGCGTTAGTATATCAAACCTTATTATAAATTGCTCAAACTTCATATTCTGTCAATTTGAGTTGATATCGCACTTTATATGAAATTTTTCTCAATTGGGCATCATTTACTTTAGGTTCTAGATTTAGACTTAACTCATCGTAAACAAGTATGTTTTGCGTCAACTTTTGAAATTCGCTTTATTTCTATTATTTTTGTTTCTTGCAGTACATTTCCAACATATTTGGGTGCTGTTTCATCATTTTTGCATATTTCATTTCTTTTTTTATTGAGTCTTCAGTTTCATTCGTATTTTGGATAGATTCGCTTGCTACTCGCAAAACTATCATTGCAGTTTTATTTTTGTTTTCTTTTCTGGTTTTTTATTACTTCTTGAGTCATATATACATGTTTGAATTGTGCTGCTATGCTGGTTCTATTTGGTGTTGGTCTGAGTTCCGCAAGAACTGCAAGAAGGTGAGATGAGAGGTGTGAGCGTGTGAGGATATTAAGAATGTTTGAGCGAAACACGAGCGATGTGAGGATATTTTTTTTACCACTAACCAATTTTTGCAGTTAATATCATGTCAGATCAAAACAACACACCGCCCCTCCCGATGTAGAACTTAAATTCCAAATGCAAGCCATGGTGAAGATGATGGAAAGAATGAATTTCGTGATGGGGAACGTGTGTGATAGACTTGAGAAGGTGGGAAAACATGGTAACGTGGCTGGAACATGTACCCAAGATGTGAGAAAGATTGGGGTGGAACCCAAATCAAACAATGGCAATGGAGTTAAAAGGCCAAGGTGGGATGATTATAAGGATTTTGAGGAGGACGTAGATGATAATGGTGATGGTGGTTTTAAGGATGAGACCATGTATTTTGATGAGGTGTTATGGCAAAAGAAAAGGAGGATTCAAAAGGAGAGGTGATATCAAAGGGAGAGAAATAAAGAGATTAGTGTTCTAAAAAATAATCCAAGAGTCTATCTCATATTCTAGGGCAGATGAAGCAAGAACTTGAGCCCTGTTTGTTTGCTGGAAAGTAGTTTCTTTTTAAAAAGTGAATTCCGGCGAAAGTGAATTCCAGAAAAGCATTTTTTGATATTTGGTAGTGTAATGGAAAATATGTTGGAAAATAATTTCCAGTGTTTGGTTATGTCATGGAAAATGAACTGGAAAATAACTTATTAATGTTTTATTTTTCTCAAGTTTATTAAAATATTGAGGAATAAATCTTACAAATTAAAAAGTTGAATGAGAATGAAATTGAAAAAAAAATATAATTTCATAAATTATCTCAAATAAAATAAATAATAATTAAAATAATAGAGATCAAATCTAAAAAATTAAAAAAATGAAAGATGAAGAAATTAAAATAATAATAATTAACATTTCATAAATTATTTCAAATAAAATAAGTAACAATCAAAAGAATGAGGACTAAATTTGATAGATAAAAACTTTTAATAAAAAAATGATAAGGAAAAATCAAATAACAATTATAAAAATAAGGACCAAAGTTAATATAAAAATTAAATTTTAAGAGATGAAATTGAAAAATAAATATTCAAAACAAATTATATATAGCAATCAAAAGTTTGAGAATCAAATTTGATATAATTAGCAAATAATAACATTTCTAAATTTTTCACAACTTCCGGAAAGTGTTTTCCGCCCAAATTTTCAAGGAAACACTTTCCTGAAAACCAAGCCAAATTTTCCTTTGACTAGAAAGTGTTTTCCATTGACCAACTTTTCTAATGGCAAACAAACACAGGAAAGTTTGGACAGTAATTTCCAGGAAACCACTTTCTAGAAAACAAACACAGCTAAAAGGGAAAACACTTTCCTGGAAACCAAACCAAATTTTTCTTTGACTGGAAAGTGTTTTTCGTTGACCGGAAAGTGTTTCCGTTGACCAACTTTTCTAATGACAAATAAACACAGGAAAGTTTGGAAAGTGGTTTCCCGGAAACTACTTTCCAGGAAACAAACATGACTTTGATGTGTTAATGGCAGCAGTCAATGCACAACAAGCTTCAGAAAGAGAGGAGAAAAAATGGTACAATGATGAAATACGAAATATAACTGCTGCTACTTTCATCTAAAGTTGTTGTGCAATTTTCAAATCAACAAACTTCTTTGCCGCACTTGTTATGTGTTGGTTGGATAATCTACCTTTCTTAATTATCTAAAGAACTGAAAATGACTTATCGAAGAACAACTGGCTTCGTAGCGTCATCTTTATACTTCTCATTCGCGAATCAATATTCATTGGGTGGAGGTTTCCGTTTTCAATAATGCTAATGCCTAGGTACAAGTAATCTTTGTATCACACTCATATCAAACCTAATTTACTTGGCTTTCCGGGAATTAGTGTCTTTACGTATGGGTTGCGTGACCATGTGATCACGAGGTTAGCATTAACATTAGCCCTAATCATTGCAATCTTCATCTCCTTGTGATAATCTTCCACACTTTACGAAGCTTAATGTTTTACTCTGCAATTTCTGAAAAAGCTCTCTGTAATAAAACTTAGGAACAAATTGTTTTCTCATTACTGCCTTCATGTCATCACTTGACTTAATATGCCTTTCACCATTCCTATTGCTAAAAAGAGTTGATCTATATTAATGCATAAGATGTAAACTCAATGACAACGAGTTTTACCTTTCTATGTTCTGTGTAGTGATGATAGTAATAAATCCAATCAACTTTTTTTCCCTCTCTAGATACGCTTCCAGATCATTCTCTCATTGGAAAACATGTTTTCTTGGTCCAATAGATGCAAACTCATAGTCATTTTTTTTTGGTAAGTTGATGTATGTATTAAAAAAAGAAGATACAAATATTATAAGGGGCATACCCTAGATTTACAATGAGAACAGAAACCAAAACAACAGATGGCTACAGGCTAGCCACCGAATAGAAAACCGAGACCTCACTAGATTCGTTAGGGAAACCAATACAACCAGCTAACTATCAAATTAAGAATCTACGTTATTATCAACAAACTCACCAAAATCAGTTCTATCATTTCGTACAGCCCTTCAAACATTACTTCTTCAGTAATCAACCCCACTATTTTGTTGCTTCATTGAGTCCATTTAATCCTTCAACTCCTTGGTCACCTTAGTCAAAAGTTCAATTTCTTGGCCCATAACTCGTATTTGAAAAGAGAATTCGGTGTTTGATGTCATTGATTTCTTTTTTTTTTTTTTCAGACATCGATTGAAATCATCAAAAATTTTATGAGGAGCATAAAATATCCTCCTGCCTGTCACGCTTCATACAAAATCAAGACTTTTCACTCTAATAAAACTCAAGTGCCTTTTACCTCACAACTTGCTTTCTTTTGGTTTTTTTCAAAACTGAAAATCCAACCAATAAAAGTTAGAGGCTTTTGCAACACAATTTAATTATGAATATATTGAAAACAAGCAAAACAAAACTATGATTATGATTTCGCGAGTACCAATGCAAATTC
>Ga0325414_1001519_pt1 | contig 22593 bp, 18 predicted proteins | sample PopdelMetagenome_8_FD_206183 | JGI IMG/M metagenome (GOLD analysis project Ga0325414, IMG submission 206183) | Populus deltoides microbial communities from Bellville, Georgia, United States - Leaf-PdKOR-R3 | ecosystem: Host-associated > Plants > Phyllosphere > Phylloplane/Leaf | place: USA... | reverse complement strand
CAACCTCATCATGACAACCAACCTCCATCTTTTCCATCTAATTTAATTTCTTTAATCTTCAACACAAAAACCACACCAAATAAAAAAAAGAAAGTCCAGAGCAGAAACCTTTTCTTACAGTCTCCAAAATCTCTCTCCCAGCCCAAACACAAACACCACGCACAAAAAAAGCATCACCAACACCTCTCCCCTCCCTCCCATCCCACCACATAGGGCTTCGTTCCCTACTGTTTTCTCTCATCGGATCGTCCTCCCTTTATCCATTCCACCACCCACAAGTCATTCACACGCACCCCCTCAAACCCACTCCCCAAAAAAACCGTTTCTTTCTTGGAAACCCATTTAGGGCTGTTGTTTCTTTTCTATACATATGCATGATATGCCCCCTTGACACTCTCTCAACAATGACCCCTCCTCTTAAACCGATCAAAAAATGAGCAGAAACGACACCACTACTGACAAAAACGACGGTGAAGAAGAACAAGTAGTAGTAGTAGTGGAAGAAGAAGAAGAAGAAGAACATTTTTACGAGTCATTGGATCGCATTGCTTCCTCTTCTTGTTCTACTTCCAACTCCGACTCCGATCCTGACCAGACCCGTTCCAATTCCCCTCGTCTTAACAGCAAACTTCATGTCAGTAATTACGATGTCTGGATCTCTCAACCCGAATCCATCTCCGAACGCCGCCAACGCCTTCTTCACAACATGGGTCTCAGCTCCGACCCCTCTCTTTCCCGCTCCAAACCCGAAACTACCCACGGTGATTTTTACTTTAACCGCTCTGTCTCATCGGATCGTTTGATTGCAGAAAAACTGAGTGGCTCGGTTTCCAGTTGTTCTTCTGCTATCCACCGATCGAAATCAGACGGTGGTGGTGGTCGTTCTGTAGATCATGATAATGATTTTAATTCGTGTTGTTCTTCGTCTTCTGTTTATTGTTCGCCTTCTTCCATTCTTTTGCAAGATTCAATTAATGTAAATAGTGATGACAGTAATTATAATAGTAATCCTAATAATAATATTAACAACAGCAAACTCAGCAATAATGGATTTGGTGTTGTTGGTTGTGGTAAAAAAAGCAAAAGCAAAAATGGGGCTTCTCCGAAAGATGGTAGTAGTAGTGGTAGTGTTAATGTTGTTGTTTCGCCGAATAAGCCGCCTTCTGGGAAACAACATTGTAGTAACTCCGCGAATTCTAATGAGAGCTTGTCAGTTGGGAGTTCTGTGGAGTTCGCGGAGGAGTTGGAATGTAGTGGGTCGGCGGATGCGGATGGGGCAGTGGCGGCCGAGGGAGAGGTGGAGGTTTGTACTATTAAGAATCTTGATAACGGGAAAGAGTTTGTTGTTAATGAGATAAGAGAGGATGGGATGTGGAATAAGTTGAAGGAAGTTGGGACCGGGAGGCAATTGACAATGGAGGAGTTCGAAATGTCTGTTGGGCATTCGCCCATCGTGCAAGAATTGATGAGGAGGCAAAATGTGGAGGATGGGACGAGAGGAAATCTTGATTCCAATGCTAATGGAGGAATTGGAGGTGGGGTTACAAAGTTTAAAAAGAAGGGTAGTTGGTTTGGGAGTATAAGGAGTGTGGCGAATAGTGTGACAAGGCATAAGGAGAGGAGAAGTAGTGATGAGAGGGATACTGGATCGGAGAGGGGAGGGAGGAGGTCAAGTTCTGCTACGGATGATAGCCAGGATGTGTCATTTCATGGACCAGAGAGAGTGAGGGTGAGACAATATGGGAGGTCGTCTAAAGAGTTGAGTGCACTTTTTAAGAGTCAGGAGATACAGGCTCATAATGGGTCTATTTGGAGTATCAAGTTCAGTTTGGATGGGAGGTATCTAGCAAGCGCAGGTGAGGATTGTGTAATTCACATTTGGCAGGTTAAGCAGTCAGAGAGGAAAGGAGAGTTGTTGATGGAGAAACCAGATGATGGGGGCTTAAACTTGTTGTTAATTGCAAATGGATCTCCAGAACCTAATCTGCTGTCACCACTTGTGGATAGTCATCTGGAGAAGAAGAGGAGAGGGAGGTCATCTATAAGCAGAAAATCTCTGAGCTTGGACCACATCTTCGTGCCAGAGACAGTGTTTTCTCTCACGGATAAACCCATTTGTTCATTCCAAGGACATCTTGATGACGTGCTTGACCTTTCATGGTCCAAGTCTCAGGTTAGTTGGTTTACAACTCTGTTGTTCTATGCTTACTATTTTTGTTTTAAAAGCTGCTCGCATTCATCAATGATTTTAAAGTTCCAAGTATTGATGTTTGACGTTTCAAGGTTCTCTTCCTTTAGAAGTGTGAATGCAAACTGATTTAGTGATCACATGCCATTTTGCTATGACGTGGTTAAAGTAATTCCTCTCTTGTTGCATTGAGCAATTTAAAAGCTTTTCTCCATTGCATAGGACGTACTTTTCTCTCCAATTTCTTTCTCACTTTCGGGTATTATTTTAAGAAGACTTTTTTTTATCTGCCTCGATAGAATGCTAAACCAGATAGAGTTTTAACCACTTGCCAGTGTAGAAGTTATGCCACTCCTTTTGCTGTATCTTTATCTCCCTTGTATCTGATTTGGTTTCTCATTATTTCAACAGTGGTCTTGTTGGACTGTTTAGAGCACATATGATCTAAATTGCAGCTTGTATTGAAACTGTTTTTGTCCGTGTAAGAATGAGTAATTGAGGCAAATAGATCAAACATGGCACAGAGCATGGTTATAAAACCGGTCAGCAGTCCTATGTGTACCTGAATTCATATTCCCCTGTTGATCTTAAATAACAAGCCTGGGAACTCAGATTGGATTAGAAACGTAGAGTAACTTTATAGTTCTAGCCTGAGAATTACTCATCTCAGATTTGAGGCACAGATTGGATGCTGGAACCAGTGAGGGATTTTTTTTTATAGTTTAGTGGTGAAAATCTGTCGAGTAGGTGAAAGTGGCACTGCATGTGCCTTGAAGGTTATCTAAAGGATTGCCTGGGCTTGAATATTATCCAACAGCTATTGATTTCTGGTTAAATCCATTGACCAAGGAGTAGGCAAGATTGTAATTGAGTTTCCATGAGCAGTATTCAAATTGCGCTTTTATTTTTCTAACCTGGACAGCTATTTTGAGACTGATTTTCTTCTTTGAGAACTTTTATGGGAAAAGAGACCCCAATTGGCTGCTCTGGCATGCTTATAGTAGCAATAAGATGGATGATCATCATTTATGTTATGAGAGAGTTTGCTCTCAAATTCTCTGTAATTGGGCTAAGTGGCCTGTCTTGCATTAATTAAGATGTTGGCTGAGTTGTTAACTGGCTGGAAGGGGAGATCCTTTTGACATTGCATAATGGGAAGGTTAAGGTTCTGTACTGCTAGTAATTGTAAGCTGGATATGTATTTCTTCTCAATCTCTTCATATTTCCTTTTCTTATGGCACTGGCACCGGTTTCAAGCATTTAGTGATTCAATACTTTTCCGGAGAAATGGCCGGTCATCACCTATTTCCACAAATATTAGAGTAAAAAACCTTGATGGATTCTATACCATGGCATGATTAATTTGGAAATGAAATGTTAAGTTGCTGAGGGACATTCTGAGTTTAGAAAACTGCAGAAACATTTTGCTTTCATCTAACACTGGTTCAATTGGAAGGAAATTGGATGCATTGAGCTTTTTTTTCATCATTATGTTTTTCCCAAAGGAATATACTACACTGGTATATGAGAGATTATTAGGTTCTTCCGTGTAGCTTTCCTCCCTCACATAAAAGTGGGACCTATGGGTAGTTATCATGGTGGGTTGCACTTTCATGTGATTGACAACATGACTTTTCAGCATGTGAAATGTGCAGTGCATAAAATGTACAGTAATGAAATTTCATGAGAAATGTGCAAATCCTTTGTTATTATTTTTGTCATCATTAGCACTGGTTCAACTGGAAGGAAATTGGATGCGTCAAGAAAACTTGTCATCGTTGTGCTTTTTCCAGAGGAAACTACTACCATATGGTCCTCTGCCCCTGCTACCAGCTTCTAGTCATAGGATCTGAAATGTATTGTAATGAAATTTCATGAGAAATGACCAAATACTTGGTATTGTTTCCATCACCGTTTAAGTTTTTTAAGTTGGATGAATGGAAACTGAGCAGAAAGTTTGGGTATAGAAAACTAATCCAGTCTTTTGGATGGAATTTGTGATATTTTTCACCACAGTAGAAATTCATGGCTTTTGGACAGCATTTCAAGTTAGTAAAATTCTTAAGATTCCTTGTTATTGGATGCAACACAGCAGAAAGTTTGGGAATAGAAAATTAATCCAGTCTTCTGGATGGAATTTATGATACTTTTCACTACAGTAGAAATTCATGGCTTTTGGACTGCATTTCAAGTTGGTAAAGAAGATTCCTTGTTTTCAGATGCTGTGATCTGCCTATTCTAATCTCATCTCAATTTTTTATCTTATTGTTAGTTTTCTGATAATGCCAATTTTTCCTTCATTATTTTAATTTCCACAACCTCCTTTGATCCCTTTATATTCTAGTTAAAGTAGTCTAGATTTCATTGGCTGCAAGGGGATTGTTGGAGTTTGTTCTGTCAAGCAGTGTTGTCACCCCAAATTTTGTTGTGGGAGATGATAAGAAGTTCTGGGATTTAACCCCACCTTGATAGTATTTCAGAAGGATTTTTTGGATTTATGCTATTTTAGCATATTTTGCTCTATTGTGAAACAGGGATGCATGCGCCCTCTTTAAGAATTAGAAAACTAACAGTTTATCCTTGCATATCCTAACAAAATTCAGTTTTTTTCTTTTCCCAGCACCTGCTTTCTTCTTCTATGGACAAAACAGTGCGACTGTGGCACATGTCTAGCAAAACTTGTTTGAAAGTCTTTTCTCACAGTGATTATGGTAAGTATTTCCCGCCTTGCTTTTTAATACTTATCTTTGTGTAGTTTATAACTTTATGACCTGCCAATTATAAAGCTACTGATATAATTGGCCTTCCTTTTCAAGAGAAGACCTCATCTGTGATAAACATGGAAGACAGAAGTTCAAACTTTACCGCATTTTGAAAACCCTGATTCACTAGCTCAATGACAAAATTCTACATTTTCTCAACATTTAATGTGACTTTTGTTGACTGGCTAAACATTTTCTTTTACAAGATGGTCAGAACTAGTAATTTTTTTTTCCTTCTCTTCTTTCCTTTAACCTTGCTAATTACAATATTGTATGGATTTCCATGGTGCAGTAACATGCATCCAGTTTAATCCTGTGGATGATAGATACTTCATTAGTGGGTCATTAGATGCAAAAGTTCGCATTTGGAGCATTCCTGATCGTCAAGTTGTTGATTGGAATGATCTGCATGAGATGGTCACTGCTGCTTGCTATACTCCAGATGGTCAGGTAGGCTTTTGTTTGCCTTCTGTATATAATAGGCAAAACTTCTTTGCTTAACAAAGTTTTATGGTTTTCTGAAGGGTGCACTTGTTGGTTCACACAAGGGAAGCTGTCGTTTATACAACACATCTGGTACAAGTTGATTCTTACTCACCATCCTCTAATTTCACATCCTCACTGACAGCTAATTATTCTTTTGTTGTTTGTCTTTGCTTCTCAGAGAATAAGTTGCAAAAAAAATGTCAAATTAATCTGCAGAATAAGAAGAAGAAAGCTCATCTAAAAAAAATCACTGGATTCCAGGTAATTTGATGGCAGTAGTATGATGTATATAACTCCAGAGATAACGTGTTTAGTTTATATTTGAAAGAAAAATATGTAATTTCTTGATGTGCCACTTTTTTTCCTAGCACAAGGCGCAACCTGCTGTGCATTTTTAGCAACTGCATCTTTTATGTCACTTTCCATTCTCTAATCAATTTTATAAACAGTTTGCCCCTGGAAGTTCATCAGAAGTGCTAATCACATCAGCAGATTCTCGAATTCGATTCATTGATGGCTTTGATCTGGTTCACAAGTTCAAAGGTAAGAATGTGGGCTTATCATTTCTATTCTGATCTTTTCTAGCCAAATTGTAATGACAATCATGCATGAAAATTTCACTTGAAACCTGACTTGGATTATTAAGTTGATAGTACCAAAAGAAGTAGGCAATGAAAAATACTTTGAGCCAAGAATTTTGGCTCTGTGAATTAGCAAATCCTAGCCCATCAAGTCTTTGATTTGTAGATTTAGAAAACAGCTACCATTACTACAACCTCACACATTGCCAATCACTGGGACTTAAGAGATACCATCAGTTTTTTTCCACTCATCGGTGCTGAAATAAATGTTCTCTTGGCGCCAAACCACAGCAAAACCTTCACAAACTCTGTTTCGGAGCATGCCTTGAGGCACAGTGGTTTCCCTATGCATTAAATCTTAACTTTTGAGTGAAATTTCTTATGTGCATGTTACCTTGGGAGGTCAGGCATATGCCTGACCACTCATGCTTTATACTTGTTGGCATGATGCCCCAAACTCTTGGATGCTTGTGATTTTCAGTTGGTACATTTGGCTTTTCATGATCTAGTGAAAATGGTTGCTTCTCCCGTGTTGGTTCAGTGATTCCATTTTAAGTATATAGCCTATATCTTTTTTTAAAATTTTTTTTTTATCATGCCTTCTTTTGGTTTATCTTTTTGAGTCAATTGTGCATATCATTTTAATTACAAGAAAAGGAAAAACATTTGTTGAGAACCTTTATTAGATGGAATATTGAATTGTAAGCATTTTTTTCATTTACCAATATTTTCTTTGGTTCAGTTAGTAACATAAATTGCTCCTGGACTTTCTTTATATATATATATATATATATCCTTTTACATTTAACTCGATGAACTTTTGTATATTTGATATGATATCTATTTACATGTGTTGTGTGTGTTAAAATTCTCAAGGCTTATGCCTCATGAGAGGTACAAACCCTCACCCAACACTTGCCTTTTAAAATGCTGTCCTGAAGCACTGAATCCCAAATTCCATGGGTTCTCTTCTGAGCACTTTTTTGAAGGGAGATATACAAATATTTTAATGGAAAATTAAGAGGACTAGAACTCAATCATGTTTATTTAATTTTCCATAACAGTAAGTTTCTCTTTTCTTTTTGTGCATATCCAATAGCTGCTGACATCGTAGTCAAAGGCTTGTTTACGTTGTTAAATATCTCTGATTCTAGTTTTAAGATAGTGAGGCTTGTTTTGAAAATTGAGTGAAGTTTATGTTGCCCCTTCATATCGCATTTGCCGTATGCAGTATATATGTTCCAGCCTATGCATGCTGGATAAGTTTAAATTTTGGGTTATTCTGGATGTTAGAGGAGAATTTATGTATGACAGTCTTGCTGTGGCAGTGCAAAGATTATGCTAAATTCTAGTCAAGTTTTCATGATGTCTCAAATTTTTTGGCTTGTCCATTGCTTGAATACAGACAGTTAATTCTGTGACAAATAAACACGTTGATCCTGTATTGGTGAAAAGAGGATGAATTACTTTCAGATCATAATCTTCTTGAATATATATAGTAGATTTTGTCTACACAAGTCTTTGAAACACCTGAAAATTTGCATGGATTTTTCAAGTGCACCCTGTATTATAGGATTCACCCCCCATTCCTTCCTCAATCTCAGTAACATGCTTGTAATCAGGGATTAGTCAATAAAGTGGATATTGTGTTGGTCAGTAGAAAAAAAGAGCAAGTTTGCTCTAGCACAAGAGTCAATGGGAATCAATCATATAGTTTTTTTGTACGAGGTAGTAACAGAGAATCCAAGCCAAGATAAAGTCGAGCATGTGTAGGAAATTGGTGACAAACAATGGCAAAAAATTGAATCATGTAATATTAAACCACCCAAATTGGTGTAGAATGAGGTAGGAGTCTACATACGAATAAGACAGTTTAGGAAATGCTGATCGTACTCTTTTTTTTTTAAGATAAAACTGATTCCGTGTAGCTTATTTGTTCTTTTGTAAATTTGAACTGTTGAAACTTGAAACCCATGCTCTAAAGCCTAAAACTTTCTATTCAAGGTATGAAACTAAGTGCATGTGATTGCATTTTGAATATAGTAGAAGTAATGAAAATATCTATTTTAAGGTTTTGACAACAGTGCATGATCTTGTTTTTAGATTTCTAGGCTGGAAGTACTATCTCTTCAACTTTGAAGGTGACAATCTTCCAGTAAAATAACTTGATAGTGTAGGTCTCGAAAGTATAAGAACTGATCTCTTCAGCTGCTTCAATGGTTGTTTCAATCATCAAAAGCTGAAAGGTTTTCTATGACTCTCCATTTTAATGCTTATCCTCTGAAAATCAGATATTTGACAGGGCATGTTGTCCCCCCCCCCAACCCATGCATTTTAGAATTTTATTATTCTTAAAGGTTAAGTTGATGTTTCTGTGATAGGGTTTCGTAACACCAACAGCCAAATCTCAGCATCCCTCACAACAAATGGAAAATACGTGGTCTCTGCTAGTGAGGATTCATATGTTTATGTGTGGAAGCATGAAGCTGATTCCCGACTTAGCAGAAGCAAAAGTGTTGCTATCACACGCTCATATGAGCATTTCCTTTGTCAAGATGTATCAGTGGCCATCCCATGGCCTGGCATGGCAGACACTTGGGGACTACAAGATACTTTATCAGGAGAGCAGAATGGCCTTGATAACCATCTTGATGAAGTTTCCATTGTCAATCACCCTCCAACTCCTGTTGAGGAAGCAAGTAATGAGGGTTCACAATCTTTAACTGGGTGCACCAATAGTCCCATGAATGGAATTATTTCTAGTGCAACCAATGGTTACTTTTTTGACAGAATATCAGCAACATGGCCGGAGGAAAAGCTTGATTTAGCGACAAGAACAAGGAGTCATCATGCCAGTATGGATATCTCCAATGGGTTAAGCCAAAATGCGTCTGCCTATGGTATGGTGATTGTAACTGCCGGCCTTAGAGGGGAAATCAGAACTTTCCAAAATTTCGGATTGCCAGTTCGAATTTAAGGGGCTGAAATGGCAGCCACCGTGCAGGGAGTGAATGAGTTGGCAAACCAGTACAGTCCATTTTCCTCATTGGCAAAAATGTGTACAAAGATATTTGGTGAGATGTGTAATATTAGCGAGTTCCAATTCTTCTTCCCTTGCTTCAGCTCATCCAATGTTGAGTGCAAATGGATAGGCATTCTGATGAGCTTTGAGAAGAATATAGATTTGTTAAACAACAAAAAGAGGAAAAAAAAAAATACACCGTGAATTTAGAAACCGATGTATCTGGCATGTCGGGAATTGTAGAGCTATGAGCATGGAAAAAATCTTACTCAATTAAAATGAAATTCTTTCATATTCTTGAATGGTCAAGTCAAGTCAAGTCTTAAAGGTTCTATCCCATTTTGGTTCTTCAGTTATTGGCACTCTGGAAGGGACTTCTCAGGAGTATATTTTTGTTTCAGAATCAACTGACAAGTACAGACGTGCCTGTTTCTATCCGTTGGGCTAATTTAGGCATGTACAGTGTAGCATATCGGCTTCACTATATGAGCTTTTTATTAATCCTATGTTTGTTCTAAACAGCTGGTAAGATTACACATCCCAAAAGTTACCGCATCTTTCAGCAGCTAAAGAGGGCAACCGTTGACCTTCTATCAACTCATACTGGTGGATTAGCTGAGAGAGAGCTAGCAGTCGCAGGTGATAGGAGAGATGGACCATGGACGTGAACCAAATCAAAACCATTTCTGTGGAAGTCCATTGTGTCTTGAAGGAACCAAACCCATTTAAGTCCCCACTTAGGAGTCAGGGCCATTACTGAAAGTGGGGTCCCCTCCACTTTGTCATGGCTCCTTGGCTCCAGTCTGCAACCAATCCCCAAACCATGGCGAGGCTGGCAGAACCTTGGCTCAATTAGAGCAACCTTTGATCCAAAACCCAAGAATTTGCCCCCCCATTTCCTGCCATTTCAAGCACTTCCATACCTCCCTGCCCATAACTAAGTGTAGTGGAAGTTTTTGTGAAACTGACCACAATATCCCTAACTATTCATGCCATTTTCATATGGAAAAAAAAAAAAAGTTACAAGAAGAAGAAGAAGCTGTTATATCATGGGAAATCCAAAACACAAAATCTCATTGGTTACTTGGAACTTGAAAGTGACGTAGAAGATACATTTGCTGCTAAATATCTTATCCTGTCTGCCAAACATGTCCTACCCCCAAGTATATAAATACACGTCAAATATCTCTTCCAAAACACACTCCCTTTACACTGCTAAGCTAAGCTCTTCACTTCAGTCAGTACTGCAGGCAGAATATACTGTCCTTAAACAACGAAGGACTTGGAAACTCGATTTAAACAAGCACAGAGAGTTTGCTTTACAAGTGGGAATGGCTCTTCAGGCTGCTTCTTTGGTTTCCTCTGCTTTTGTTTTCCCCAAAGAGGTTAGATGCTAGTATTGCTTTCTTACTTGATGCATTAAAGGAAGATTTTAGTGTTGATTTAGGCAATTGTTTTGTCCATGCAGGGAAAATCTAATGCATCTTTCAAGGATTCAAGTTTGTTCGGAGTTTCACTTTCAGAACATGTCAAAGCTGACTTTAGTTCTTGTGCATTGAAGTGCAAGGTAGCTACCGTGTCAGTTCATTATTGCTTTCTTTTTTATTTAAAGTAGCAAACAGAAGGGATTTTCCTAATGAATTCATTTGTATAATATTATTCACTGCAGAGGGAATTCAACCAAGGAGTTGGGGCTGTAAGAGCCCAAACAATGGTCGCTGCTACTCCAGCACTCGACAGAGCTTCTTCAGAAGGCAAGAAAATCCTTAGGCAGGGAACTTGCATTGTCACTGGTGCTTCCTCTGGATTAGGTCTGGCAACAGCTAAGGCTCTAGCTGAGACGGGAAAATGGCACATAATTATGGCCTGCAGGAACTTCCTGAAGGCAGAAAGGGCTGCTAAATCAGCTGGCATTGCAAAAGAAAACTACACCATTATGCATTTGGACCTTGCTTCACTTGACAGTGTCCGCCAATTTGTGGATACCTTTAGGCGATCAGGGAGGCCACTTGATGTGCTAGTTTGCAATGCAGCTGTTTACTTGCCAACTGCGAAAGAGCCTGCATTCACTGCTGAAGGATTCGAACTTAGTGTTGGAACTAACCATCTGGGTCATTTCCTCCTTTCAAGATTGTTGCTTGAGGACATGAAAAAATCTGATTACCCATCAAAACGTCTCATAATTGTTGGCTCAATTACAGGTATATACAGTATAATACATTTAAGGTTTGCTTTGTTTTGAACATGTTTCAATTGGTTTTGCTAAACGTGGTGTTGTTTCTGTGAAATATTTTAGGGAACACAAATACATTGGCTGGCAATGTACCTCCTAAGGCCAATCTCGGTGACTTGAGGGGACTTTCAGGGGGCTTGAATGGACTAAACAGATCAGCCATGATTGATGGTGGCGTGTTTGATGGTGCCAAAGCCTACAAGGACAGCAAGGTCTGCAACATGCTCACCATGCAAGAGTTCCACAGGCGTTTGCATGAGGAAACCGGCATTGCATTTGCTTCCCTTTACCCTGGTTGCATTGCCACAACAGGCTTGTTCAGGGAGCACATTCCCTTGTTCAGGCTTCTATTCCCTCCATTCCAAAAGTACATTACTAAGGGCTTCGTCTCCGAGCACGAAGCTGGAAAAAGACTTGCTCAGGTAACCAAAACAATGAAAACTGTAGAGATAAAAAAGCTAAGCTATGATTTTGTACAACGCGCAATAACATTATCTGTTCTTTTTGTAAAGGTTGTGAGTGATCCAAGTTTGACGAAATCAGGGGCATACTGGAGCTGGAACAAACACTCAGCTTCATTTCAGAACCAGTTGTCTCAGGAAGCTAGTGATGCAGAGAAGGCTCGTAAAGTATGGGAGATTAGCGAGAAACTTGTTGGCTTGGCCTAAATGAGAATGGCTTGAGAGAATTTCTTGTCGAATAATCTTTTCCATGGGAGAGGATAATGTTAATGCAAAAAAAGTCTTTTTTGTGAGTTTGGAGTTTGGATTCGGATGATTTGCTTTTGTAAACAATTTTCCCTTTTTAGATGTAGATGACTTTGTAGCAATCGCCAATAAAATCACTAAACCATATCGCAAAGTTCATATTTCTCTGATTAATGTAGCAGTCTCCACATTTTCAAATCAGATACTAAATGGAACGTTTTGTAATAACCATGAGGTGTTTGTGTTGTTTTGCTCTTATGACACCAAATTCATGCAGTGACCCAAGTTAGACAAAGTATTTTGACGAGATAAATACAGGTGTTTCATCCATTAGAAGGAACCTTAACTTTTGACTAAAAGGACCACAGTGGTTTGAAAAATGTTGTAGTTTCTAATCATTTTCACTTTTCCAGACCAGAGTTGGAAGAATTTCATTACAATGTCTATCCTTGTTAGTAAAACTCTTTCTTTTTATAAAAAAAAAAAAAAGAAAATAAAAGAAAAAAGGAAAGGAAACCTTTAGCAGTATTCCCTAACGTGCATTCTCTACTTGAGAAGAAAGCAATTCATAAATTTAAAGAGTAATATATTCAAGAAGTTAAATCCTTTCAAACAAGTAAGACTAGAGATTATGGTCTTGGATTGAAGAACAAAAAGGTGGATGCAGCCATCTGGAAAGTGTCAGCGATGACATCTTCAATCTCATTTTTTGAGCTTTTAGCACAAGAAAAGGAAAGGTGATTCTTCCACTTTGGAAGAATAGTTCTTGCTTTATGAGACTGACTCTTTCTTCGTTTCTTAACATGGATGAGATTCGAAATATCATCAAACATCGCTATAGTTTATTTATTGATTTATATGAAAAATTAGCATTATTTATTCGACTATTGATGTATTTTCACAAATTTTTAGGCAGGCAGGCAAACCAAAATGCACAAAGTCAATGACAATCCACACAAGCATTCATGCGTAGACAAATTCCATTAGCACCTAGGCTACTTTACGCAGATGGCATCACATAAAAGGATTACCTCAGCTGCTTTCACAAGGGTAAGAGCAAACCCAGGAGTCCCATGACATCAATGCACAAGATGATCTGATTCATTCCCTTCACTTGAAGGATAATTGCCACTGGGAAAACGATTCCTGATCATGAAATGTAATGTGCACTTGACATCCTCCACCTCGTCTGGTTTCAGTTCCATGTCCATCAAAGCATGCATGATCCCAGCAAGTCCATGGCCAGCACCCCAGTACTTTTTTCCGTGCGATTCATACATCAACAGACATCTTCCCTTGCACGCCAATCTTCCAGCCTTAATTATTTCATCCACAAGGGTTCTCTGTATAAGTTTCAAAGCCAAATTAGAAAAAGTGTTCATTCTAATCAATAACATTATTGAAAAGAAATTAAAGAAATGTCTTACTCTGCAGCTAGTAGAGATTGTTTCTTTACCAATATGCTAATTTAAAATGGGCAAGCCCACAAGAACCCAGCTCTCCCATATAATAACTCACATGGAAAATCAGTAAGAAGTTTGATCTGCTGAATAAGAAAATTATATCAATTAACATTTATTAAAGCAACCAACTTTTGATAGAAAAATGCGTAGATGGGAAAGAGATGCAACAGGCGCCTCTTTGACTGCGCTAAATAATGATACAGTAGCCTTCTGTCCCCAGCGTGCTTTGCTGCGAGAGCACCAAGAGCACAAACACCAGTCTGTCCACATATAAATGTCACACGCCAGCAACCCCGATGGATCGCATAAGCCAATACAAGTAGAAATATTTGTTTTCCCCAAGGATTGGGAAGGCACACCAAGAATGTAACCTCTACTTGAATTCAAACTAGGTGCCGGCTTCAAGCATATTAAAAAACTTGAGCATTTACAGTGATAAGCCAGGCCAGGTTCAAATTCAAGATTGGGCTAATTTGAGCATTTCCACAAACCAAATCCTTGGGGAAAGGCGAAAAGAAGAAGAAGCATGGGATTGGCTAAGAAGAAGTTTTTGCACTCGTTGCCCGCATGGAGACTATGCAGCTCAAAACATAAGGAGCATTTTATCAAATTGATGTGAAAGTCGGCCTTCTTAAATGGCCATATTCATTAGGAGATTAAGCTTGTAAAGACTTACGATCAAGTAACAAATATCTTTACAAAACCTCTAAGTTCTTGAAATAGAACCTTTGTTGCGCGCAGCAGTATCAGGTGTCAGGCATGTTATTGGTTCTTGAAGCCATATGTCAGACATATTGAAGGGTTAAGTTATAAAACCCGAGTAGATACAATATATACTCACATCTTAACATTAAAAAAAGTTGTTCTAATTTTTTTATAATTAAATTATATTTTTATTAATTATTTAAATTTTTTTTCAAAATAATTTTTTTATAATTTAATTTTAAATTTAAGTTAGATAAAAAATAAGCTAAGAGATTTTAAAATTAATATTCGAATTTAATATATTTTTAAGATATATTAATCTAAAATCTCATCTAGATTAAATTTTATATTAAATTAAATGAAATTAACCCATTCAAAATTTATTTTTAAAAAATAAAATAAAATAATATTATTTTATTTTTACTTCTTTAAATCTTAAAATATTTTAACCTGTATATCCTATAACAAGCTCATGGACCGGACCTGTTTTAGTAACTTTGGAATCTATTCCTAATTTCTATCTTTGTTTGAATGATAGGATCCATATCATATGTGATTACTCGACTTTGAGCCCATCATGTATTGGGCTTGAATCATTAAACAAAAGTCCATTGGGCCCTAAGCACTTCCGATACCTCTTCCCCCTTCTTCTTTTCTAGGTTTTTGTCAGGGTTTTGCTCATCTGTTACAAAAACTTGTTCCTTCAGTCTGCAGCTCTCTTCCTCCTCTTCAGGTACTAACCCTTCTCCTGCTTAATTCTATAAACAACTCAGCTATAGTTTTCATGGTTTTGAAGCTAAACGTTTCGCGGATTTCAGGTGTCATCTGTACGTAAACAAACACAGCCATGGGAAAGAAGAGAAAGCATAGTGAGACACAGGTCATTGAACCTGCAAAGAAAGATGAAAGTGAAACAGAGAGACCTAAAAGGACACTCTTGGGTTGGAAAGATAAACCTGAAGAGAAAGAGACTGAATCCCTACCTCCTCATCAGGGTGGTTTTAGAAATAAAGAGAAAGTCTTGGTTACTTGTTCGAGGCGTATTAATTACAGGTTCCGTAAAGATTTAATCTTTTTTTTTGAATATTTGATTTCTGGGTTTTGTTGGGGTTTTTGGGGGTTGTTGGATCTTGTTTGTGCTTGAAAGAATTGTTGGTGTTGCAGGTATAGGCACTTGATGTTGAATCTGGTGTCACTTTTGCCACATTGTAAGAAGGATAGTAAGGTTGAGTCTACAAGTAGTAAAGGCGCAACGTTGAATGAGCTTGTTGAGTTGAAGAATTGTTCTTCTTCTTTGTTCTTTGAGGTGAACTTTAGCTTCCTTAAACAAACTATTTGACATGGTTAATTCAATACTATTTGTGCAGGTGATAAAAGGCTTGATGCGTATGCTAACTCATCAAATGAATTAGTGCTGTTGATAATTGTTCCTGATGTTTGCGTGGTTTAGTAATTTGAAGGAAAATAACTTAGTAACTTTGAGAGGAGACTTGGTGATTATATAAATATTGAGATTAGGAAAAAGAGAACGGTTGGTCATTTCTGTTCTCCTTTCTCTCTATATTTCAGTGCCGGAAACATAAAGATTTGTACCTGTGGATGGTCAAGTGCCCCAGTGGTCCGTCTGTGAAATTCTTAGTCAATGCTGGTATGTTAATTTTTTTTTTTTTAATTCTAGCACTCTGATTTTTTTGACAATCATATTCTGTAATAGGCATGAACTTGTTGTGTTCAAGTACTACTGTTTGCAGGATCATAATTTTTGCACATGCATTTAATGGGTGTTGGGAGGGGAAAGTTAGCGAAATCTTTATAGAGATTCACTTTTTTTTGCTATGGTTTTGAATATATGTGTGGAGTTGGAAATCTCCAAAACATTTTCTATTTTTAAGCAGTTGTTATGGTATAGAATGGTCCTTTTGACTTCTTGTGGCATTTTGGTTTGGGAGCATTTGAAAATTTGCTTTTCATTGATATCCTGTGGCACTGGAGAGCCATTTTCCTGATTTTCCTTAATCCTATTCCGTGTACTCTACCATGGAGGATATCCTGTACTCCTTTTTGTAATTTTCTTCTTGTATTAAGAGTAAGTAGCCTAACCAATGCAACTTGTCTTGTTCATTTTAGTGCACACAATGGAAGAATTGAAGCTTACAGGAAATCATCTGAAAGGGTCTCGACCTCTCTTGACTTTCTCAGCTAACTTTGATAAAGATGCTCACTGGAAACTCCTGAAGGAGATGATCATTCAGGTATTTTGTTTTTGTTTCCCATCTTAGAAGCAACTTTTATCTGCATTCTATCTTATAATACATGGCTGAAACAACTGGAATCTCCATTCTTTAAAGACAAAATCGTGAAATACTTGTCCAAAATCTCTTTTAATAGCAGTCTTCCAGGAAATATTGTAGATAAAATGATTGATATTCTTGGTACCTACAATGTATGGCTTTGTCACAAAAGTATGCTGATAGAGACTACCATTTTGTACGTCTTGTTTCTGGTGCTGTGATAGCAGAGACATCCATGAAGCAAATTTTTCAGCTCACTAAATTTTTCATTGTTTGCTTTATAAGATCAGTTGAGGGCCTACTAACCTGTTCATTTCATGAATCCCTACCTAGTGATTGCTTGGATGCTCAAATTTTACTTTCCTCATGGTTATATTTAATTTCTGATTCCTTTACATATGCTAGACCAAATGTTGATGATGTACTCAGCCATATGTGAACTTCAGAAGTCTTTTCATATGATACTAAGATAGTGGCTTCTTTGCCTTTTTTTTTGTCAGATATTTGGAATCCCAAAGGATCACAGGAAATCTAAGCCTTTTTATGACCATGTCTTTGTTTTCTCTATTGTTGATGACCATATATGGTTTCGGAATTACCAGGTAAATTATACATTTTTTTTTGAAGTCTCCTTCTATTGGAGCATTTATGCAATTTCTGCCTTCAAAAACTATTTTTTCTGTTGCCCAATACTTGTTACACTTAACAGTAATTTATGTTAACATTTTACTGACTTTATGCTCCCAACTTAGAAATGACAACAATTAACGAGTTAACATCCTACAAGTCATTCTAGCTACAATTTAACAAATGAAGTGGTAGATTGAGGCATATCAGAGCAGAAGACTTGCTTGCTTGTATTTGGTATTTTGGAATCTAGTAGACATGCTACATTATCCGTTTGGTATCTCTAATCAGAAACCTGCATATGTTAAAAAGTTAATTCCTTTCCCCTTTCCCCCTTTCCAAAAATCTCCTATGCAGGGATTCCTTCTTAAGTTCATGAAAGCTGATTGGTTGTCTGTAGCCTTTCCAGATAGCTTTTTCATGTCCTGGCTTAATGTTTTATATATTAGATGATCATTTTATCAGATTTAATCCGATTGGAACTGCAAGCACTGCTATCAACCAAATAGTCTATTCATTGGACTGCTTGCAGTTCCATTGAAGCTGTTTGTTCCTGTGTTTTATTCCTTCCTGTTTTCATATACATTCTTAAATTGCTGTACTGCTCTACTGTATGGCTTTTGCTTTAGCCCGTGCTAGAGAAATAACAGGGATATACCACTTGGATATTAGAGACTGGTTTAGCCATCCAATCCTCTATAGATGGTTGTATCAGAGATGTTATCCTTTTGGTGCTCTTTCAGATGCAGTAACCAAAATTACTCAAGTATCCTTTTCGTTTAAAGGTGTTGGCTGTCATAGTAAAATCTGTACTGATGAACACACAATGCTGTCTTCCATTACTCTGTGGGATAATTGTCTCAGATGGAGCTATCAACATCCTTATTCACCAATTAGAGCCACATTGTTGACAGTTACCAAAACTCAGTCCCAATTGTTTGATTTAATGTGAACACTCAGAAATCTTATAAAGGCAAAGAAGCACTGCTATGTTAAAACAATTTTAGACCTATAAAGTGGTTGCTGAAAATGGGCAGATGCACTACCATGTAAAAATCCTGAATTTTTATGTATAATTCTTGATGTTCCAATTACATGTAAGTCTCGTTGCAGTGTTTTTCTGGAACGCTTTCTAATTATTATTTTTTTATATTTTTTTTGTATTCATTTCATGTGAAGTTTTTTCCGTGTTTCATTAATCTTTGAAACTAACTCCTAGCATCTCGTCCTCTTCTTCTTCAATATAGATATCTGTTCCTCATAATGAAACAGATAAAATGGCTCGAGGAGGCCTGGATAAGATGACCCTTGTTGAGGTTTGCACTGACATACTTTTTAATTTGTACACGGTGAAAAACCTGTAGTCGTTATTAATTTTGAAAGACTGGTTTGGTGCAGGTTGGTCCAAGATTTTGCCTGAACCCTATCAAGATTTTTGGTGGCAGCTTTGGAGGCCCAACATTGTATGAAAATCCGTTTTTTATATCACCTAACCAGGTCAGCGAATTATCTACATGTTTAGTTTGAGTTTTGGCATCACAAGTATGATTAGCTTCTCTTTAGTTAGTCAACAGTTCCTCCTTTAATGATCTATAGTAAGTATTCACCTTTTCTAGGGTTTTCCAATGTGACAATTGTTTCTTGTTTAAAATAACCATCACGTTTTGCCAGTTTCATGGTTGAGGTTTCCCCCCTACTGGCTTTATTACTCTATGGCAAGTTCAGGAATGTTATAGTATGCTGTTTATTCATGTAGTGGCATTTTTTTTCAGAGGTTATTTGGTCTTTTATTGCCACCTGCTGTGATTATATACAATATGATTTTTTTTTGTTCTAATATTTTGGCATGAATGACTCAATATGCGGCTTCGTTTCATTCTTGCAGATTCGAGCATTGGAGAAAAAGCAGAAGGCTGGGAAGTTTGCCAAGAAGGTCAAGGCCAAGACGAGGAGGAAGATGCACGAGCTATCAAATCCATTGGAGCCTGATGAATTTGCCGACATGTGGAAGGAATGATGCGCTTCTCGTACCTACGCTGTTGATGATCTTATATCACCTTGTATTCTTCAAGAAAAATTTCTCATTTTGGTGCTGTTGCCTTCATTGGCATAATTTTTGTCCCCGCTCTGGATCAGCTTATGCTTTTTAACTAGGTTGGTATTTATGGCGGACCATCTTTTCCCATATCACAGAGCTTCGACTTGAAAATTCTTTACACAATCATGCGGCAAGTCTTTACCTTAACTTCTGCAGCGGTTTTCACCCTGCAACTATGAAGTCGAAACCAGCAATCATGAAATGTTTTTGACAATTTTAGCTTTCGTTGTTAAGTAGAGTAATGGATCAGTATTTGTTGAACAGCATGGCTGATGCCTATACGTTCAAGTGTGCACCTTCAGATTGATTCTCCAATTTCATGACTTGGCGGAAGGGTTTTACCGAAGAGGTTTGCTTGGGGCTTTAAATGCTTCGTGAAAATGAAATAAATAAATAGAAACGCTCTGCGCACCGATTGAACACGTATCACTCTTTCTTATTGACATTTGTACCGAGTGAGAAGAAAACAGACCAAAAAAAAAGAAAAAAAGAAAAGGAAGGAAAACAGACGACGTGAGGAAAATAGATCAGTTTAGAAGACATTAGCTCTTGCTTGTAGTTCTGATCTGGCTATAAATTGAACACAGCAAATCCTTGATCAGCTGTGTGATTCCCATTCGGTCCAATTGGCCTCACTTCCCCTGCGGGGTAAGCTATTAATTCTTGTGAAGACATCAACCTTGAAATTTGCGCCACAGAGGAATCCTTCGCTGTCGGTCCTTGGCATGGCTCTAACTTTGTTCATCGGATGCTCAAAGCTCATCAAACCTCCTTCACTATGGAAGATAAATCCTGCACATCATCATCACCATTTTGATGAGTAGATCACCCTTAAGAGAAAGGTTACAACGCAAATCCAGATTGTGCAGACTGCTAGTGATGCCAGTCCAGCAAAAACATTGATGTTATTTGTGAACTATATATGATTAGCCATTACTATGACAATACAAGGTACCTGTTGGGAAGGGAGCAAATGATTTGGCACAGCCAGCTTTTATGATTTCCAAATCATCAGAAATCACCACAGAGCCATCTGCTGCTATACCCCAGTACAGCTTAACTCCACCATCGGAGCCCTGTGACCATACAACATAATTAGAATCAGGACCGAGAAAACCAAACGTGCTTGAATGTGATTTAAACATATATAGCTCATAAGATTCTATTGACCAATAGACAAATGAGTCAAAATGATGCATTAAGCATACCAGTGCAGCGAAAACGGTTCCTGCTTTGCTATCGTAGATAACAAAAGCAAAGCTCCCATCAAGATCCTTGATAACTTGATCAGCTGGATATGGACCCCTGTCACGAAGGGTCTTGAAAGCTTCTATCACAAACATCGCCTCATTAGTCCCCTTCGTTAATCCATACTGCTTATTGAGTGTGCATAAATTGTTCAAGCTTCCAGAGAAAAGGCAGTATATACCCTCAAAACCACAAAACAACCTGCACATAAATGATCAACAAGACAGTAATTTAACAATCTGCGAATGAATCAAACCACAAAATGTTAACAGTGGAAAGGAAACTCAATCAATAAGTAGGTCGTACCTTTGTTGTGGAGAGAAAGGGCTATCTTGGGGAACATAAGCAAGCACTGCAGCTTCACCAAAGTTTATGGAGAAAGTCTTCTGAGGGTGGTGAGAAAGAAACTCACTCAGAGTTTCATCAGGAAGCTTAGGCTTCCTAGTACTTCTTTGAGATGCTGGACTATTAAGCTCCTCAGGTGGGTTAGCAAAAGCTTTGTGAAATATTGCCAACATTTTCTGATCTCTCTCTCTCTACTTAAATTTCCAAGATTACACTCGCACCAAAACGGATAATATTGCCTAGAATTTATGCCTTTTGAGTTCTTTTTAAAGAGTTGATGATATATGATCACAGAAGGAGAGGTAACCATTAAGTTATTTTGTAGTATTTATAGGGATCCGTTTGAGGCACAAGGTTCTGTTTTTGTAAGGTGGACAGAGGCGATATTATCCATATTCATGGGGGCATGGAGCTTAGGAAGATCGGGGATAAGGATCCTCGTACTTCAATGTATTCTTATCCACTTCTAGTTTTGTTTTTTTTTAATCTATTCAGAATTTTTCCCACCCCCACCTGCTGTAGTTGTTCTGTCCCTGTCTTCACTGCTCTTATTTGTCAATGTTATAGTGGTATTTGTTCTTATTCTTCATCATGGGCTACTTAAGTCAAGTCAAAACTGAGCTTTAAGCAAATCAACGTTGGGAATCTATTATTCAATTTTGTTTTTCTTTAAAGAGGAAAATGAATTAATTTTGCTGGAAAAAAAACAGAGTGTTCTGTGATTCGTTTGTGAGTTAGCATGATGGAACACAGATAAATAAATAAATAAATAAATTAAACCCTATTGGATTTGAATTTATCTGACATCCATCACTGAATCAAAACTCTACCGATTTGTTCTTGTATTGTTAGCAAGAACATTAAAGCCTCCTGCAGCAAAACGTAATAAATTCTTTGCCAAGGAGATAGCTAGCCATGGATTCTCCTTACAGCCATCTGTGAAATCATTTTTCTTAGAGAGATTCCTAGTCAAAACATTACTGTGAAGCGTTCGATACTGTGAATCCACCAAACATTTCTTCTTAAGATCTTCATCAAATCAAGTTGCTTTGTGTGGAATTAAGGGTAGAAGCTCTTAACCAATAGCTTGTCATGTTTCATAATCCTTGGATTTAACGAGGCAACTTGCTAACGATATGCATCTCTGTTTGCATAGATTTCTTGAATTTCTCGTTTTTTACAGTCTTTCATTTGTTTTTAATCAAGATTAAGTGGAAGCACAAGTCAAAAAAAGGGGCTTCATCATTAACGTTAGGTAAGGCGATGGGAATGGCTTATCCAAAAAGTGATCACCGTGACAGAGATAGGTCCGCAGCAAAAAATTTTCTGTGAGCGTTTTCAGTGTTTCTGTGGGTGCTTTGAATAAAACCAGATACTTCACCCATCATTAAAAAACCAAGTCGTCCGGAAAAAGTCACATAGCGTTAGTGATAAAACCAGATACTTCACCCATCATTCGCCGTCGGTAAGATATTTTTTTTCTAGAAAGAAAATTATATATATATAGATTTTTTACGTGTTTTTTAATTAAAACAATTCTAATTAAAAATTAAAAAGTTTTTATATATATATATATATATAATCAAATAAATCAAGAATTATATCTATTAATAATTTTAAAAAAATTATAAATAATAATTAAAAACAAAACTGGAAAAATTAAGAGGTAAATATGAGTCAAAATATTTAATTTTGCAAGACGAGATATTTACTATGTTGTATTTACTAATTTTTTCTAAATAAACTTTTTATTCAGTCAAACAATAATAGAAATATACATGCATATTAAATTGATTGAATAAAATAATAGGAAAAAAATTACTAAGTAAGGTTGGAT
>Ga0325414_1001517_pt1 | contig 22606 bp, 16 predicted proteins | sample PopdelMetagenome_8_FD_206183 | JGI IMG/M metagenome (GOLD analysis project Ga0325414, IMG submission 206183) | Populus deltoides microbial communities from Bellville, Georgia, United States - Leaf-PdKOR-R3 | ecosystem: Host-associated > Plants > Phyllosphere > Phylloplane/Leaf | place: USA... | reverse complement strand
AATTAAATCTCTCCTCTTAAACTCGCTGTGATGGGGGAGCGGTTTCCCCCCGACTTATAACATTGAATTTATTCTCATTGAAGAAAAATGGAACCACTGAATTCTAAATCCGTAAGAGTTCAGGTCTAAGTAATACATGGTTGGAATACACGCATCATGACACCAAACTTAAGACCGACACAATGGAATGAATTTCAAAGACCTTTCTGACGTGAGAAATTTCTTCCTGACATAATAATAATAATAATAATATTTATTGCATTACTTTATTAATGGTTAAAATTTTTAAGTTTTGAAGAGTTTAAGAAGAGTGCATGACACAATTTGATAAATCAAGCATAACTTTTAATCCGCCCGTTAAATTAAGCTGAAATTTTTACAAAAAATTCTGAAGGCTTTATTTATTGGGTTAAAATTTCATAATGATTGTAAATTGATAAAGCTTTCAAATAAGGTTTGGAAGTTGTTGTGTGGATTATCTTTATTAACCTTATTTTATTTGGATTTCTTTTACTATTTAGCTGAAAACTTTTAATTTAATTAGTATTTTACTATTTATAAATTTTAATGTTAGATGAATTATATTAATTAGGTAAGTTTAATTAGAAGTCCTTTCCTATAAAAGATTTTATTACTAATATAAATATAAATGAGAATGCCTAGTTTATTTCAAGAGAATGACTATTATTCAAGCTTTTAATAAAACACTTCAGAATTTTCTTTAAATTTCTCTATAATTTAGGTTTGTAACCTTAGAATTTAAGAATCCTAACTTTTAACTACGTTATACATCGTGTTAATTGGTATCAGAGCAGGTTAGCCTCTTTAATAGACAAAGATAATAGCAACTCACTCTGTGATGCAGAAGAGGAGGCTCTCTGGAGCGCTATGCGAGCTCAAGAGTAGAAACTAGACCGTTTGGAACGAACCATAGGAGATCCAGCTCGGCTAATGGGTATTGTGCAAAAAGATTATGAAGAGAAAAGGAACTTGCCTGAAAATTTCATGAAATTGTATTCTATGATGGGAGGTTTTCAAAGAAAAAAATTATAAAATGGTAACCAGAGTTGAAAGCTTACCATTATTTCAACAAGGTTTCTTATCATCAAAAGGCAAAGCTTGTCATACACAAACTTTCTTCTTATGATGCTAGAGAAGAGCGGTTTGAATTTCTAGACTTTAGAACTCATATTAGCATTCCTTTAATTTTATCTTAGCAAAATTTAAGACAATCATTAATTTTGGAGTTTATACAAGATTATGAATAGATTTTACTTTGGGTAGATAAAGAAAATAGATTATTATTATTTTATTAATGGTTAAGATTTTTAGATTTTGAGGAATTTAAAAAGAGTCCAATACATAATTTGATAAATCAAATATAATTTTTAATCCGACCGTTAGAATAAGCTAAAATTTCTATAAAAAATTCTAAAGGCTCTTTTTTCAAGATGACAAAGATTGAAAAGGTTTTTAAATAAGACTTGAAAGTTACCATGCGAGATTGTTTTTATTTATCTTATTTTATTTGTATTATTTTTCTTATTTAGCTTAGAACCTTTAATTTAATTAGTATTTCACTATTTAAAAATTTTAATGGTAGATGAATTCTATTAACTAGTTAAGTTTTAATTAGAAATTCTTTCCTATAAAGAATTTTAGTACCAATATAAATATAAATAAGAATGTCTAGTTTATTATTTAGATTTTTAATAAAACACTATGAAGTTTTCTCTAAATTTCTCTATAGCTTAGGTCTAGGTATATAACCTTGAAGCCTGAGAACCCTAGCTTTTAACAATGTTATAAGCCGCATCACTTTCTTACCAGGAGCAGGATGGCTTCATGACATCAAACAACCCGAGCAAATGGACGTAAGAGGGAAACAAGAAAAGCTTGAAAGACTGTCAACAGATGTATATAACTAAAATTTGCAAGAAATGATAATTCTAACCGAATAAGTAATAAAGAAAATGAAAGGTCAAGATCAAAATGCGGATAGCATACCACATGTATAACTGGAATATACATGCCTTCCAGTAGGAATATTGTGATCACTATTTGAACATTCTTGAAAAGATATGGGCATCTTCACTTAATGCTTATATTGGAGGAGGAGGAACATGGGATTTTGCAATCCCCATCCATGCAACGATTCCAACTGCAAGGATAATCCATCCAAATATATCATACTTCAGATCACTGTTTGCCTTCTTCTTGGAGCCCTGAAACAGGATTGACAAAGAAATGTCTGATGATGCTTCAAAAAATATATAGTAATCGTGTGAGATGGTATGTAATGTAGTGACCAGTGGGAAATTATTCAGCGTGAACTCCATATTAACTCATGGCCAACCATCACTTCCAGAACCAAACACACAAAAATATCATACTTAAGCTGCATTACAAACTATGGATTTGATGTGCTTCTGTAAATTTTTAGGGAATTGGCATGTCAAGAACCTCGTGTCACATCAAACTAGTGGCATCCATCACAGCAAGAAACCACATGGAGCTTTAACTAGAATAAAGAGAATAGTTTAGGCTCAATTTTTTTACTACTTTGTGAAGTTAGGCAATAGGAAACGCTTACATCAGGTTTTACTTATCCAAAGGACTTAAATAAACTTGATTGACCAACCTAGCATTGGATAAGTGAAATCAGATACATTCCACCATAAGCATAAGTTAAGCGTGCAAGGAAAGAACCCATGAGCTACAAATATATGCATGAATAGCATGAACGTTACAGCATGCATGGTGTAGAGCCAATTTCGAGTCCGTGCATTAGAGTCGATTCATTAAAATTGTTTCAACAATCCATATGTACAATGGCAGCAGTTGTACATCAGGGCCCCAATCTACATCGCACCATTCCATTGAGGGCAAGCAGGACATGATTGTTGTAAACCATAAAGTAGTGGATATGGTGTGCATATAAATATCTTGTGTTACATTCCATATCACGTGATTTGGAAGAATAAGAGAAAAGAAAGAGAATATGAAGGAAAACACACCGGCTGAAACTAGAGGACTCTTTATCATCTACTTTAAATTAATTTGCAAGAAAAATGCTGACTGAACTCAGATTACAGCACATTGGAGACTTTAATTCAAATGTGGTAACTTGCAAATAACAAAACAGGGTTAAAAACCAACAATGCCTCATGCTAATTTGCTAAATACTTCTCTGGAATTCTTTTTCTAAAAAATAAGAAACAAATGTGGAAAGCAGATAGTAAGGCACCTGAATTTAAAGCACAGAAACTCTTATTAAACAACAAAGTTGACTCTTGAGACTTTGGGGAGAGGGGAAAGGTACAACCAAGGCACTGTAAGAACACACAGCAGATTCTTCAGATACACGTCTAAGTTAACTTTTGCCGATTTTTTGTCATATTCAAGAGGGCTTGCACTTCAGAATTTTTTTCTTTCTATCTTTTTTTTTTTTTTTTTTTGGGGGGGGGGGGGTGGGGGGGTGTTGTACAACCAACAAGGTGATCTAAGAACTAATTTAACTCTATATTCCAAGGATGATTTCTCTGTCATCACCGCGTCTAGGACATTGCTACTACAATTCACTTCACTTTACACCACTGCATGTGGACTAGAATGTAAACATCTCCCTTGGGCTTTCAATCACAAGAATTTCAGCCATTTAATTATATCAATGATTCAAATTGTCTCAGTTATTTGGTTACTTTCCTATTTCAGCCTGGTGACGAACCCCCATCAGAAATCATAAGGTGCTATACAACATTTTAAGATACCAAACTCTGGATGCTCAAGCTCTGAACTGTTCTTATGGGTTTCTTTAGCTGATATGTAGAGATATTGGAAGGCTTTGCATTAATTTCAATCAGGATGCAGCACTTTTAGTGTTCTTTCTTCTGCTTCTAGATTTTTTTTCATCCTAAAGTGAGAAAACTCCTTGGTTTTCAATTTGAATTCCCAATATTTTCCAACAGTTTCTTTTATTCGAAAAAGAAACCAACTCCAAGTCACAGTATAGTACGAGGAAAAGCCCATACATGATGAAATTTTAAGCTGCAATAAAAAAAATCCCTTAACTGTTTTCCTTTTTTTTTCAGAAAAGGAGAGAGAGGAAGGAGGAAAACACATTTTTTTTTCAAGAACAGGAAGAAGCAAGCAACCATTTACTTGGGTGAACTTCGAAAAAAAATGAGCTGCCTAAATTCCTCACCTTTGCATTTGAAGAAGGAGAAGATTCACCACCCATGGTCTGTTGACTGCTTGAATGTTTATGGATCTCCATATGCAATTCTGGAGCCTGAGAAGATATCGTCAACAACATCTTTAGTCGGAAAACTGGAAGATCACATATATCACTTAAAAAATAGTACCGATACATGATCAAAAGCGGAGCTCATTTGATCAGGATAGACAGAAGTAGTTTCAAAAAAGCTAAAGCTTGATTTGCAATATTCATTCAGAACATCAAGCACAGAATAACAAGGAAAATATTGAAGATTTGGAGAAGCTGTGGTGATGATAATCAATATAATATCTTTGTGGTTTGATTATTTGATTATTCCATTGGAACAAACACCTCAAATTGAAAAATGTGTGAACATAAGATGTATGTTCTGCTTTTCAACAATAGAAAAATGAGTGATTTCTACCTTGTTAGTAGATAGAGGACTATATCAGCATAATTAGTAAAAATCATACCAGAAATCTAACAGGGTGGGCTCAAAACCACCAAATACGCTTAAAGAAACAACAGTTTACACTCAACATTTTTTTATGACAAGGAAGGAAGGTGCAAAGTATACCTTAGCACAAACTTCCAAAGACTATCACTATTTTCATGTAAAAACCAAGTGATTTCTACCCTATTAGTAGATAGAGGGCTATATCAGCATAATTAGTAAAACTCATAGCAGAAATCTAACAGGGTGGGCTCAAAACCACCAAATACGCTTAAAGAAACAACAGTTTACACTCAACATTTTTTTATAAGGAAAGAAGGTGCAACTTATACCTTAGCACAAACTTCCAAAGACTGACACTACTTTCATGTAAAAACCAAGTGTTTTCTACCTTATTAGTAGATAGAGGGCTATATCAGCATAATTAGTAAAATTCATACCAGAAATCTAACAGGGTAGGCTCAAAACCACCAAATAGGCTGAAAGAAACAACAGTTCACACTCAACTTTTTTTATGAGAAGGAAGGTGCAAAGTATACCTTAGCACAAACTTCCAAAGACTTGTGGTAAAGCTCGTTAGTCGAGTCCTGTATCAAAAATCAAAATTGAAAAGTTATAACTTACATCTTAGTGAAGACTACTAGAAACTAATATGCTTAAACATATCCTGTGAATCAGAGCCCAAAAAACTCCAAAATTACCTCTTCAACCGCTTGTTGGAAGTAATCAGCTGCCTTGTCAAAATAATTTTTTGCCTCAGAAAGATCGGGCGTCAGAAATGCATAAGAAGTGTTGGCATTTCCTATTGACCACATGGCATTGGCTGTTGGATTTAACATCATTGCCTCTTCCAACTTCGAAATAGCCTCTGTAAAATTACAACACCGCCCCAATAACATAAAGCCCAGAAAAATTGCTAAATTGTGAATTGGTGATTATAACAACAGAAACTACAGTACCATTTATCATCTTCTTTGCCTCTGCCACGGTTTGAAATTGTGATAGTTCGAGCAATGCCTCGCCCCACTTAGTCAAGTTCTGCAAAGCATACCCTCCTTTTTTAATGCTAACAAATCAGTGAGCAAAAAGGAAATTAAAGTGATAACCAGCATATAATTTTTTTTACTTCAAAAACTAAGCAACATGTTTGTATATATGTATGTAGGACAAGATGGGAGATTTGTATTTGATCTAACGCACATACACAAGTACTAATCAAGTGAAAGATAATTCTATTAACCAAAAACAAAAAAAGCAGGATTGACGATGGGAAAAAACAGGAACTAACAGGAGATTAAACGAAACAACGCGTCGTGCAACGAATATATAGTACTCACGTCGGCATCAAGAGGGTCTTTAGCGTAGGTAGCTTCGGCGGATTTACGAGCATGCTCGAACCTTAATAGACGATCAAAGTCATCTTGAGAGAACTCCATTGTTGCTGACTTGCTGTCCGTTTCCTAGTTCTGTCGAGATCTAGGAGAGGTGTAGCTAGGGTTTAATGAGAAAATGAAGGAGAGGGTTTAAGAAGTAACGGTCTTCGTAAGACCGTCTGCTACCGAGACTTTTTGTCTGGCACGTGGTGAATACGTCGTCGTTGCATGTTGAGACACCGAATCCTACGGAAGTTACGTGCCGTTTGTATAACTTGTTAAAAATTATGAAGAGGAAATTTGGATTAAATTGAAACTGACTAAATAGTGAAAAAATTAGATTGAATCCACCTTTTTATGATTGTGTCTTTGGCTGATAGAGTGATTTACACGAGTTTTCTTGCAAAAACTGTTGGAAATAACATTAGTATTTAGATGAATTTCTCAGAGCTGTATTCATTAACTCAGCATTCTTACACAAACTCTTGTAATTTTGAATACATTGTCATGGAGATTACACTTTTAACTATCTACCCAGGAATCTAACTATCTATTTAAATAAGAATTATAATAAACAAATTTAGTACAAATTTTTTTAATTTAACAATTTTTTATTAGATTAATATTTTTAAACACTTAGTTTAACAACACAAATAATGTATTATTTAAAAAAACTAAAAAAGAATATTAAAAAAAACCAGGTCAAGCGATATTGGGCCTGAGAAGTCAGACTCGGTATAATAAAGCAACGGATCATGCACGAGCCTGCAAGGCCAGGCTTGAGCTCAGGCGTGGGCCTTTATTTAAAAAAAAAAGTTTAATGAGGTAAACAACGTGTCATTCACCCCAATTATTATAAAAAAAAATGTGTCGCCTACATCAGCTAGTGGCGCATTACATGAGAAACCCAGAATCTGGTTATTATGGTGGTTGGAAAAATAAGGTTTTTTGTTTTTTTCATTTAAAATCTCATTTTCAATCTATTGTTGACCCAAAACATCTAGAAAAAAAAAACCATAAAGACCTTATTAAACCAATTCATAGCCACCAAAAATTCAATAAAACCACCTCAAGACTCAAAATCCATCCCAAATAAAAAAATTTATTGAGCTCGGATTTGTTGTTTTTGTGTTTAAAATGTTTAAAAAAACACATAAACGTAGCCTCCTTATCGTATGAAACTTTTTGACACAAAAATCAACCGTTATAATGGTTGGAATCTTCCCCAACAACCATCTTCTCTCTCTAAACTAGAATTTAGTGACTTTTTCTCTATCCTCCCGATAAAAAAGGACTAGAAAAAAGAAAATAAAGTTATACCAAATTAAATATTTTGTTTTTAAATTCAAGGGAATGGTCATCTAATATTTAACAAATACAGGAATTAAAATAAATATTTTAACAAAATTTTCAACTACCATCTATGTTACCTAAAATTTTCACTTGATTTCTTAACTTTCAATACAACCCTCTTCCCTGAAAAAATATACAAAGGGTTAATTTGAGTTCAAAATAGTTAAATCTGTAAAATAAAAGTTTAAAAATCAAAATAAAATTTTTTAAAAAATACTCCGCTCTAATCCGCTGACAGAGTGTATATTAATTCCATAGTCAAAAACTGATGCGTGCCTTTCCCGGCCGGTACGATTTTGATCTTTCTATTATTTATACATAATCAATTATTTAATTACATTGTTGTCATTTTTCTATATTTGTCTGTATTGTTCTTCTTGTGTTTAAACGTTAATAGTGGTAGACCTGTATCCATGAAAAATGCTTAAGCCAAAATTGTAAAATTTTTGTAGCATTTTATTTATTTTCTAAACAAGCACTAATGTTTAATTTTATATTGATTAAAACTGAATTTAGAAAGTTTATATCTTGAAAATAAAATCAAAGGGTAATAAAATTTAAAAAAATATAAAATATATTGAAACTAAATTATTAATTACTCTCGATTTTTTTAAAAAGAAATAATATAATTATTGGTCATTATTAAAAAAATACTTTGAATTTTTATTACACGTCAGGGTATTATTGGCCATGCCTTAAATACATCATAAATTTTATTACACGTCATCATAAATTTACAATAAATTTTATTTTGATCTAAAATTTTATTTTATTAATTTTCAGTATTTGTGTTAGAAAAGGCAAATTTAATTCATGCGGGTGTATTAAACCAAATCAATACATGTATTACTTTCAACATGGTTTTATCACGCGAGTGCTTTACTTGATTGCATCCACAGTGCTACTATTTTTTTTATTATATAGTTTATTACCATGGATAACATCCATGCCGTGTTTCATATTATTTTTAAATTAAACTAATTATATGGTTTAATGAATTTAATAAAATCTTAGCACAATTTCCTCCATACAAAACTCTATCCAAAATTTATCTTGCTATATCTTGTATAAAACATACTCTAAAAATTATCACACAGATGCATCGGTCATGCCTCAAGTTTCGTTTATTCAATTACGTGTATCCTTTCACTTCTTAATTAATAACCACTGTATAACACTTTCATGCATCGAATCCTCACAATACACGCACAACGTATACATATATAGTTAATAATTAATATATACCCAACAAAAGCTATTTAATGGTAACAATTTAATTATAATTTATTTACTATTTCATCATTAATAATCCCATATGTTATTTTATATATTTTCTCCTAGCCACTAGCAATTTTGAAAAACTATATACTGGATAATATAAAATATTTCTATGCAAAAACCTAGTTTCTTATGCTATTTAATTTATTTAAATCATCAAGATTTGAAGAATTTAATTTATATTTATTTTTTACTTTTTTAATTGATTACTTATTTATTTTATTTTTATTTATTTCCTACAATCAAAGTTTACTATCAATTTATAAAACTCATGTCTATGTCACCGAAGGATCGGTAGTTATTTTTTTCATTTAATATTTATTTAAATTCATTCAAAAGCTTTTTAATAATTTTTTAATATTTTTGTTCGAGAATTTAATTGAAAACTTGAACCTAGCAAGTTAAAAGTTTTAAGTATGACACATTATATCAAATTTTATGACAATATCAAAAAATTACTATAACTTAAATAAATGTTCGTTTTTTTTACATTCAAAACAATTTTAATCCAACCCCCATATACTATCACGACATTTAAAATCATGTCAACATGAATGTAATTAAAAATAAATAAAGCTCATTGATCAAAATAAAAAGAGATAAAAATTTCAAGGATAAAGGACAAAAAATTTGGTCCCGGAGTTTTCGCCCTCTTTTTATTTTTTTTGCTTTTATATATATATATATATATATATGTATGTATGTATAGATGTATGTATGTATGTATGGAGTATCTGTCTCTGTCACGTTCAAGCGCGTGCAGTGTTTCCCGCCAACGGGACATGAAGCTTTAGGAAAACCCCCAAATTCCCGTCAATCAAAACTCTATAAAATACCCCCCCTTCCCACTTCTTTCAATTCCCCGATCAAACATTCAAACCCTACAATCCACACACTTCCAATTCCCATCTCCCAATAGAATTCACCTTCTCAGAACAACACAGAAGCAACAACAACAACCAGACCCGAATTCCCAGCAGGTCGGATCAAGAGAATCTCGACAAAGACATCAACAAGGTCAATCCAGATGCTCTTTTCATCGTCTCCAGCTCCACCGAGTTGTTTCTCCGAGAAATCAGCTGAAACTGCAATCGAGAACAGCTGAAGCTAAAGACTGAAACTCGACCACGTTCGAGTCGCTGTTAAAAGGCACCACCCTCTTAGAATCTCTTCCTCTGCCAATTCAATCACCGGAGAAGTCTGCGAGTGACAAAACTAGTGCTCGTACCTTGGCAGATAAACCAGCCCCGGCTGGCATTCTCCGGATCGATCATTTCGTAACCAAGGCGGCAAATATTCAAGTTTTATAAAGTAAGTGATTTTGTTAATTTATTTTAGAATTTCACAAGAAATTATTACGTTTCAAACTTCCAGTAGAATAGGAGAATCAAAGCTTCTTGAATTCAAAACATAACTGTACATACTTTTAAATATCAATTTATTCGATACAGTAAACAATAACTTAAATGTGCAACGGAAGGACATAGATAGAGATACACAAGGGTATTTTCTGACGCAAATAGGTAAATTATTTTTCTGCAGAAGAAGAAAAATACTATTATGTTTAGTTTAATATCTTGTGATATGTGGGGTTTTTGTGGTTACGTGTGAAGATTTGAATATCTGAATGGGAATTTAGGGAGATAACGGCCCAGAAAAGGATGAGACGACGGAAGCTGCTTCATCTCGAAGATGAGAAGTGAGGTCAGGTCGAGGAAACATCCTCTGTCCTTGCATCTTTCTTCCTTCCTTTATGTAAGATATTCCTTGATTTGCAGAATTGATGCTGTTGGTTCCCAACTGTTGGAGACAAAGTGAAAGCCTTCTGTTTAAAGGGGTTGCATTGCTCAAGCTTCCATTTAAGCTCCTGTTTGAAAGACGTCGACTGCTGGTGTCTGGCCTTGACCCAACCACATTTTCTTGCCCAGCAACTACATAGCCTGGGACCTTCTTTTCCTGTGATGCAAAGGCCAGCTCACCACACATTAGGTAACGAAAATAAAGTCATTCTTGAACGTGGGATTTATTTTATGCTAACAAAAAGATTAACATTGCAGAAAATAGAAGGGAAACATTATTAACGTATAGATAATATCAAAATCTACGCCTGTATAGTGTTGGATGAACTAACCCTTTGTCTTTGCTTCTCCTCTTCCCTCTCCTGCCTTGACATGTTATATTCTTCTAGCATTTCCATCAGAGGTACCTAGATAATAATGCGTGCAAATGTTTATTTGATTTGCAAGGAAACTCATAATTTATCGAGAAATGCTGCAATGCCCAACAAGAAATTCTTCTTTTACATTTGATGAATACAATATGTGTAGGTTCATACATGCTGATAAAATTAATATTTTACCAATATGTAGTCACAACTGAAGCAAATAAATTACTTACCCCATCATACAGGAATATTTTGTTTCTCTCCTCTTCCCAACTCTTAGTCTTTGCTACAAGCAATGCCACTAGAACTGCGCAACCAGTTTCACACTATACATAAATATCACTGGCATGTATTAAAGCAATAAGATTTTCAAAACGCAAGGTCAGCTGTCTACATGGCTGGAAGATGGAATCAGGCTTTTCATCCTGCAATCACTTTTTTACTATAGGTCTCTTCACCAACCACCCCTTGACTCAATTACTAGTTAGTATCTCATTTTATTGACTAATGCGAACCTTCACTTCTTTACCTATTGAAAATCACTATTTTGGCTCCGGGATCTTAGTCTTAATGGTGATGGCCAGGGTGCATTTTCTGGTTAGTTTGTGGTTGCAGAGGCTTTGATCTGGCATGTTAACATGCCTATTGCTGTTTCAGGATTCTTTGCAAACCAACCAACCAACTTCCTAATCTTACCTGGGATTTTGTTGACTATTATTCGGGCACGTTCTGCACGTCTCAGATTCTTGTGAGCACCTCTGCGAACTGAATATCGATTTTCATCCTGACAACATGCATGAAAATATGAATCATCATGCAAAAACAAAAAGGCCAGGAGCCAACAAATCATGCAGATCAATGGGTGATATTAACCATGCTATATTCTTCTAACCAACGCTCTTCATCATGTGCTAGCATCCACCTTTCAACCTTTTCCATTATAGCCTTCCTGCTAGTGGCTTCTTCTTTTGCTGCTGATATCTGCTCATCCAAACTCATGAGGAGATCGGCATGGTCAATCTCCCCTTTTTTAGTTTTCAGTCAGTGTGGCTGATACTAGTTTAAACATGAATTAGATCAGGAAACTGATATGAAAGACAAATTCGGTCAATCTTACCTGAATTTATAAGATTAATTATATTTTCCATCCCTGGCTGTGAAGGAATCTCCATGTGTGATTTATTGCATATTTGATCTAACTCACTCTGTTTCTTGAAGAAAAGCTCTTTCATCTTGCTTGCTTTTAGCTGATCCAGTCTCTTGACTTCAGCTTCAGCCTTGAAACGATTCAAATAACTATTATGTCTGAGTTGTTTCTGATAATTTCTCACCTTTAATCATATACTAACCTGCTGGATTATATTTAGAGTAAGGCTTCCATGATCTGATACTTCAGCTGATGTGAGAGATAATAAGGCTGTGACATTGGAGAATGAGTGACGATCTTTATAGGGTGTGTCCATTAGATTCCACAAGTTTGTTAGTGCTTTTCCAAGCTGATGAAGCTGCCAAATACAGAAACGTTATACAGTGCCAGTTCTTTATTGTTAGTACTGTTTCTTAAATCAATGGAAATAAAATGGTGGAAGCAGGAACAACTTTGATGACCCGTATTGTTTTATTTATATGTGATTTAGAGCACTCGAACTGTTTAATATATGTAGGATTGAATCAAACTAATCGGTTAACTTTCATCATTCATTTCTCTGGTTACTGCCATCTGTTGTATCTCCAACTTATATCCGCATGACACTATGATGCCATTTCAAATGTGTATGTTTTCTGTAGACAAGATGCTAGATTCCGTTACCGAGGTTTGCATAGTAGGAGCCAGAAGTTACCACAACATTGATAGTAAAATTTACCTTCTCAAGCTGCGTTTGTTTTTCTGCTTTGAGAGATTCCACGGTGCTGTTGAGTTTAGCCAGAATACTATCACTTATATTTTTTGATATTCCACACAATTCATTCAAAGTTGGATGCACCTTTGTTATGATCATGGAGGATTCCATTCCTAATGTTGAGGACAAATCATGAATTGAGTCGATGTATGTGTCCACTAGCTGGAGCCTGTCATTCTTCAATTCAGTGAAAGAGGAAGATAAGTGAAGTCCCCTTTCCACATGAGAGTATAAATTTCCATGAAATGACTTGTGAAATTGGTACTTTTACCTTCTCATCGCACAGTCTTTGTAGCTCAATCTGATATTCCTCAAGTTTCTTCAATGAAAGATCATTCTCATTCACAATGACATTTGTTATTGAGTCATCGTATACCGATTGACCTGCAATTTCAGCAGAAATTTTTTGAATTTGGCCTTGCACGGATCTAAATTGATTCATTCTCTCTTCTTTTCTCAGACGCATCTCCCGGAGAGCTGGGGTGATTGCATCTAGCTGCTCCTTCAGCGTTCCTGACATTTTTTCTGGCTGTAGAGACAACAAGATAGCCAGCGCATAAAATTCAATGAGAACATCATGCGCATCCAGCAATGCTATCATCAATATGGAATTTGCTCAATAAACAAACGTAGATATCCCTGGCCGGTTCATCGCCATGTAGAGTGGCAATGAGTCAAGTAATCAATCATTCTGGAGTAATTTATGCTAAATGTGTGTTGCTAATTACTGAATGGTTTAAAATTCTCAACTTGTATCCTTACTAAGCACTGGTGTTCTATATTATACTGTACTTTTAGCTCATAAACATGCAATTTTAAATGCTCAAATAAGTGAATTGGATGAAAAGTACCCGTCCTGGAAGTGATCGTTCACCAAGGGACAAAAGAAGATGGGTGAATTCAGCTTCGGATTCTGCCAGCTCTTGATGCAGGCGAGCTCTTGATATGTTTGCACTGTCAACTTTTCTCCGATAAACCTCTAAACATTCTTGTTCTAAATCATGCAGAACCTTCTCTCTTTCAAACTGATCTTTCCCAACTTCATCCCAGATCATCTGTTTCACATAATTGTTTATTTAAACTGGAAATGTGACATGTTTATTATAAAACAAGACATCAAGACATTAGGAACATAATATAATGATTTTTTTTATTAACTTCCACATTAAATAAATGTGACATAAAAAAAAATACGATAAAAGATAGTAAATGAAAATGCTTTAGGAGTTAGATTAAGGTTTTTAAGAAAACGGGATAATGATAAAATGCCTTCAAATGTAAAAGAACATGGAGTTTAAAAAACAATATCTTGCATGCTAAATAAATAGGGGTATTTTTTGAACAAAAAATGAATTCTGTACTCTTTTATATAACTTCAAAGAAAAAAGCACCGCTGTTATTCGTGGATACATTACTATATTAATTTCCGAGAGGTAGTCAGTCTTGCCTGCAATTCCTGAAGCAGATACCCGCATGATGTTTCTAGCAACGCAGAGCTTCGCATTCCAATTTGGAACGAACCCATCTGACGGCCTCTAAGATGTTGCCTTGCCGCAACTCAGGAATAGTTGGATTGCTAAAATGTGGAAGTGCTGTGAGAGGTTCTTGGACTGCTAAACTCTGGTAGCATTCTGTTTTGAGTTTTACTTGAAAATCAACCAAGTATTGAGAGGGAATGGAAAAGATAGAGAATGATGGCTGGGAACTTTGGTGCGTGTATTTGCTTAAAAGGTAAGACTGCAGAAGTAGGTGACGCTGAAGCTTTGGGTTATATCTCTCCTGCACTCTTATTTAAATTTAAGGTGGTAAAAATTTCTCATAATTAAGACATAAGAGTTGGAGTTTCTTGTTCAGGGACACACATGACTTCTATTTGGCAGCAGTTAACCGAACCTTTCCCTTTTATCTCTCTGTTTTTGTTTTGTTGGTGAACTTGATTCATAAGCAACCTGTGCCAAATGAAAACAACAACAGCTTGTGTCCTTTGTTAAGTTCTGGAACAAGCAAGTCTTCCAGAGAAAACCACGATCAAGATCATTATCTGCTAACCTGTCAGCTCATTTTCAGCTTCTATCTTCTGGTAAATTTGGCCACACAGAATTTAATTCCCGCATATTATGATTAGGTGGCCATTTACAATTCGTATGCGTGTTTTTGTGTTTTTAAAATATAATTTTTAAAAATTAAATATTTTTTTGTTTGAATTAATATTTTTTTGTGTTACTAGATTATTTTTTTGATGTGTTGATATTAAAATAATTTTTATAAATTAAAAAAACATTATTTTAATATATTTATAAATAAAAAATATTTTAAAAAGTATTTTTAATGAAAAGTAATTCGACGGCTCTGGATGCTAATGGATTATCATCAAATTTCATTACGGTACAGATGATGCAATAATGCTTTTGAGTTGTAATAGCACTTGACATCTTAATCATCCCATCCATGACGGGTACTGAATCATTGTCAACACAACACTCCACCTAGTTCACCTTTTTTGACACATTTTTTTTTTCTTTTGAAGTTGTATTCGAAAAAGAAAAACATGGTAGGCAGTCTTTTTCTAGTCACAAGCCCGATGAACAATTTTTTTAAAAAAAAAACTTGTGAGATGGGAGTGAGAGATGAGAGAGGGATCATAGGAAGATAAGATAACAAAATTTGGAGATAAAAAACCACAAACAAGGAACAGGAACTTGGTTTTGATTATTATTCATTACAGTATAGTTTCAAAGAGGCTGTGCATGTGAAAGAAAAAGAAAGGGCAAAGAAGAGAACGTGGGCGACAGAAGAGAGACTTGCGACTTAAGAATATTTATTAGACTTCACTACTGACTTCATGGCCCCAAGTACTGAAATACCGACTTCAGTTGATTAAATTTGGGCTCCAGGAGTCAGGCTGTTATTATGACTCGCACTTACAAAGCCCATCTGTGTATAAGACTGATGACGTGCAAAACTAAACGCGTGACGTTAATAGTTGGAATGGAACTAAACCCACATCGCATAGTTGCAAAGAACAGTTATTGTATAAATAAAACGCAAGCGAACTAGCTCTCGTTTCTTCGGAGACATCTGATAAAATTGGAACGATACAGAGAAGATTAGCATGGCCCCTGCGCAAGGATGACACGCACAAATCGAGAAATGGTCCAAATTTTTTTTTTCTTCTGGTGCTTCATTCATCATCTTCTTGTTTCTCTTTTGACGTAGGGGATTTACCGCATTGAACAGCAGGTCAGTTTCAATCTCGCTGTGTTTTTCGTTAAGCAGACAGAGACATGGCATTGCCAGCTTCGTTAGTTTCTGAATTTCGCTTCTTAAAATACATGCATATAGTTTGAAAGAAGCAGCCTAGCTTGTGACATGCATGCATGTTCCTATTATTTCTGTGATTCCTTAAAACACAATCTCGTTTTTAGGCTTGACTTAAAATGGCCAGTTCCAACCGATGCCAAAAAAATCTCTTAGAGTCAATTCGTCGAGCACCTTGATTGTGTATTCAATTAGACGGGCCTTGACGTAGTCAGAGAGGTGTGATGGGTTGAATGGTAACTTCAAGGGTTAGTCAATGCAAGGATACAGATGGAAAGCTAGCTTGTTCAAAGCTGTACAGACAGATTGTCTAGTGAAGCTAAAAATAGAGCAGTAGTGGTGATGGAGATACGAGAAAGAGGGGAAGGAAACTATGCGAATTGATTAATGGCATTTTTAGCCATAACCTGGCTTTATCTCAGCAAACAACACAAGGACTCTCAGTTTAAACACACATGGCTTGCCATTGAGCAGCCTATATAGCATCAGTAGATGGTTATGAAGGCGTTGATTGCAGAGATCCTTGCTTTAGCTTTTTGGAGAGAGTTTCCTGTATTTTTGAGGTCATCATATTTACAGCTAGCCAAAGGATGTATCAGAGCAGCTTCTTAATGCCGATTTATTCAAAATGGAATATAGTTTCGCCATTGCGTTCACCGTGACTTCTGTTTATATCTCGAGTGGAATTACCTCGAGGACTTTTCTGGTCACGCTCGTGATTTGGCATGCATTATTAATTATAGCTACTGGCTATCCACCGGCACCGCCACTGCTGCTTGTCTCTTGCGGTGATTTATGTTTTGCATGGCTGGGGTTATGAAATTGATTTGGTGGCATTGCATCCTTTTGTCTGTTGTCTAGTTTATTGGTTGACTCTGCACTTGCATTTTGGGATGGGATGTCAGTCATATGCTTCAGTGCTATAGCAGTCCGACCATAAACTCACCGATGACATGCTGACAAAAGTTCTTACTGAAACAAAAACCATCAGATCTGAATATCGTTCTTCATAATGGAATGAAAAATTTAAAAGGGAAAGAAAGATGTGCTAATGATTCTCTTGATTATATAGAAAAAAGAAGATAGATTTGGGTTACCCATGATGTGTACACCCAATCCATATTAATATTAATTAATAAGGAAAAAAATAAAAGTTTAATTGTGTCTCTTCAAAAAAAAAAAAAAATGTCGAAAGAAAAGAATGTAGAAAAGGAAAGAGAAGAGGAGACCATCAAACAAAATTCTTCGTCAATTCTTCGGACAGTGAATAAAAAATATGAACTTTTTATTATTTAATGTGATTATGCTTTGGATGATATAATTATTCTGGGATATGTTTATTTAATTTGTTTCCTCTCTGCTGTTTTTTTTTCCCCAATAGATTCGTAGCTAGTCTAGCTATATCCATGCAGTAGAAAAATATCCCAATGCTCTTCAACTGGCATATAAAGTTTTCATTTCCTTGAATATCATCATCTGCCAAACCTTTGGTTACTCCGCTTTTGATAGTTGGGAACATGGCAGCATTCTCAACGGAGGTATGGGCAAGCCCCAGAACATGTCCCAGTTCATGCAATCCAATTACTGATCCCATGTCATAGGCTCCCTTGACTGGACCATCTGACCATTTTTCTTCAGAATCATAAAACATATTTCCTTTTGGTAGTGGATTTGCATAAGCCAGTGTACCTCCAGGCCCATTCAAATCTTTATTTCCCTGATCCTCACTTGCAAAACCAACTTTGATGCCCGCAACAGTAAGGTTTTCATCGACGAATTAATTATACGCAAAAGGTGCTGCACCACTCCATGACAGGAAAGCAAATTCTACAAGAGGGTCGATTACATCTCTTCGGGTACCATGTTGAAGTCCTCAGTTAAGTACTTTCTTGGATAATGGCCATCTGGGTGTTCCATTAAAGAATGCGTACTCAATAATATTGTTTCTACCTGCAGCATTCATTCTGGTTTTACCGTCTATGATATCCGGCACCCCGCATCGTGGCGTATCGTCATCCGCACTACTGTTTTAGGGTCTAAGACTCCGGTAGGCTTTAAGTTGAAATTGAGCTGGTAGATTTTGATGGCAGTCTCAATGTGTTCATCAAAATTAATGATCACCTTCATGTTTAGTACTGTTAACAACATGCCGATGGTCTAAGTATCCAAAACGATGGAGGTATTTTTTGAGGTCATGGATACCTCTCATCCTGTCACTTTTTTCACATCCTTGAAGATGCTTGATAAAGTGAAATGGTGATTGTTTTTGGACAACTGCGTGGGCCAAAATTGACTGGAATAGGTAAGGGAGGAGGAGCAGCAGGAGAGAAACGAATGCAGTGAAAGAAAAGGTCTCGAGTGCCATGACAAGAAGGGTTGGAATATGTGGTGTGTGTGAGTATGAGAAGATCGTTTATAAATCTAAAAAAAAAATGATACCTTTAAAAAAGAGAGGAAATAAATCTCCTTTGTAATAAAAATAGGACATGTTAATAATAAGAAAGGAAATAAATCTCCTTTGTAATAAAAATGTTCATGATAAAACCATATCTTGAAAATTTTTATGGAAATCAAGTGGTAATTAGGCCTCCGGAAAATAAATTTTTTGAAAAGTTATTTTCAAAAAATGTAATTTTTTGAAAATTAAATTATTTTTTGATATTTTATAATATCATAGAAAATGAGTTTGATAATAATTTTCAGTGTTTGACTATGTTATGGAAATAATAAGTTAAAAAAAACTTATTAATATTTTAGTTTTTTAAAAGTTTATTAAGAGAATAGAAATCAAATCTAACAAATAAAAAAGTTAAAGAATGATAAAATTTTAAAAAAATATAATTTCATAAATTATTTCAAATAAAACAAATAGTAATCAAAAGAATAAATACAAAATCTAATAGATAAAAAAGTTAAAAAGAAGATGAAATTAAAAAAAAAATTCATATATAGATTATTTCAATAAAATAAATAAAAATAAAAAGAATGGAGACTAAATCTAATATATAAAAATTTTTAATTAAAAAAATAAGAGAAAAACAAATAACAGTAAAAAAAATAAGGACCAAAGTCAATATAAATATTAAATTCTAAAGGATAAAATCAAAATAAAAAAAATCAAAACAAAATATATATCAATAAAAAAATAAAGATCAAAGTTGATATAAAAATAAAAGATATTTTTGAATTCATCGTAACTTCTAAAAAGTGTTTTTTGCCCGAAATAAAAAGAAAACACTTTCTTGAAAACTATACCAAATTTTTATTTGATTGGAAAATATTTTTCATCAATCAATTCTTATAATAGTAAATAAATATAACAAAATTAAAAAATTAATTTTCAAAAAACCACTTTTATAAAAGGGACACTAGTGTCATCCTAGCTATAAATTATAAATTGAACCATTAACTAATATATCATGTTACTGGCCATGTTAGCAAATCCAAAAAATCATCAATTATATCCAATTTTACAACTACTAAAACAGGAAATTAAATGAAATCAACTACTTTTCTAGAAGCCAGAATAATGTAATCATTTCTTTTTTGATAAATGATTAACATTGATTTTGGTTAATTAAAATGAATTTATCAATTAACCCTTTTTTTTCAATGAAAGTTTCAAACCTAAAATATAATTAATTCAAATTTTTGCATATTGAAATATTGCCCTCTCATGACAAGGTAAATCAAAATTGATTCACTTAGAAAAGTAAAAAATTAAAAATATAAGTAGGAGAAGATATTTTTTTATCTTTTATTTCTCATTTCTATAATAATAATTGGGTGATCATTATGATTAGTTTACTTTTAAAAAACAATATTTATGTTTATATAATTTAGTTATAAGAAAATAAAATAAATTTAATACGAATAAATAGTCACTTTAAAGTCATGGGAAACAAACCTTATATTTAAACTCAAAATTTCTTTTCGGTCTATTATTAATTTCCACACCTCAAAAACTTTCTTTTAATCTTCTCATGTTGATAATGCATTAGACATTAAATAAATAAGGTAGTGTGCCCAAATAAAGTTAGAAATGACTTAAAAAAAAACTAAAAATCATTATCAAGCATTAAATAAACAAGGCAACGCTACAGATAAAGTTAGAAAGGACTTCAAAACAAAACTAACAATAATTATATTAATTTGGCTCTTTAGGAAATTAATTGCCTCAATTTAATTTCCTAACATAATTGATGATTTTTCAGATTAGCATATATTGATGACATGTCATATTAATTAATAGTTGAAACTATAAGTTATAGAATGACACTAGTTATAACTTGAGTGGTATCCTATAAGTTACAACTTAAATTATTAATTAATATGTCATGTTATTAGTTCATATCATCAAATTAAAAAAATCACCAATTATGTCTAATTTTCCGTCTAAAATGAAAACAATCACTTTTCAAAAAATACAAATTAATGTGATTATTTCTTTTTTAAAAGAATTAATATATATATCGATATTGATTAATTCTAAATGAATTTGTTAATTAATTAACCTTTTTTTGTAATGTGAATAAATTATAAATACAAGCAAGATGCTATTTTTTTTTTTATCTTTTATAGATTAATAACATGCATATTAATTAATGACACAAGTTGATAGTAGCACCATGCATGAAATTTCTCATGAAACGATAAATAGTGGCATCTTATAAGTTATAACTTAATTTATTCATTAAGTAATATGCTACGTCGATCATCAGTCCATGCTAGTAAATCCAGAAAATAATTAATTATGTCTCACTTTCTATCTAATACAACTATTATTACAGGAAATTAAATCAAATAATTACTTTTTCTAAAAATCCAAATTAATATAATTAATTTTTTTATAAGGATTAACTAATTTTTTTATAAGGATTAACATTAATGCTAGTTTTAAATTAATTTTTCAATTAACCTGTTTTTTTTTTATTATTTTCAATGCAAGTTTCAAACCTATGATTAATCCAGCTTTTAGGATGTCACTTCACTTGATATAAATTGAGCACTATAAAAATTTTCCCATATTTTTGAATTTCATGTTCACTTTATTTTAAAATTAATAATTTTTATTAGGTAAAATAGATAAAATAAAAATGAATTAAATTGTTGCATTTTATCACGCTCAAAATCATATCCATTTAATTTAAATTCAATGATTTAGTTTTGTTCTTCAATTGTTTTGATTGAATTTTGGTAACCTTTGAATTTTAAGGTGTCTTTTGGGAGATCCAATGGACTATGTTTTTTTAAAAAAATTTAAAATATATATTTTTAATTATTTTAATATACTAATATTAATAATAATAGAAAAATAATATTTTAATTTATTTTCACATAAAAACACTTTAAAAAAAACATCTTATTCTACGCACTACACTACCCAAACCTACGGAGGGCCAGAGTTTGTAAATCCTTTTCCATGTTTAATTAATTTACAGCGAAACATTTTATGGGAATGAAGTCCAAGAAGAAGCTAGACAATGGAGATATTTGTGCCTATGCCCAATTTGTTGGGTTTTGAACATCCACGTGTGACTTATATATATATATATAATTTTAATACGTTGATATTATAAATAAAAAAAATATAAAAACTTTATTTTTATAAAAACATGTTATAATATTTACCAAACACACACTTAATTTAAAACCGTACTCCAAAAAATCCCAATTAGTTCCTCCACGCCACATTCTAGCAATGCTTTTCAACTAGATGGATGATGTCAAGATTTGATTGTATATTAATTCATTAAAGTACATGTACTGTCCATCATTAATTAGTAGCAATGACAATGATCATATATAAAACAGATACTCGTGCAACACAGTCTAATAAATATCCTGATAAATATACCAAATGCATGGTGATTAAGAAATGCAACAAACTTATGCATGGTGATATCTATTTAGATGGTGGTGTAGTGATAAGAGCTTAGTAATAAAAAGTCTATTCTTTTTATGATCTCAAGTTCAAGCCCTGCGGTTGCTTATATGATGGCCACTAGAAGTTTACATGGTCGTTAACTTCAGGGCTCGTGGAATTAGTCGAGGTACGCGCAAGCTGGCCTGGACACCCACATTAAACTAAAAAAAAGAAATGCAACAGACTTATCTGGGTACATTTAATTTTATTAAATTTTATTAAGTAATCAAGTTAAACAAATTTCGTGGATTGTTTGATGAGCGAGCACTAAATAAATTTTACATGGGACTTTACTTATTCGATAACGAGTCAATTTTATACACGTGATAGTTCATTGAAGCTTTTTAGATTTAGATTGTGGTGGATATTATTTTTTTAAATATTATTTAATTATAAATACATTTAAATTTATTAACGAATAAGAAAAATTCAAAAATTTATAAAAAGGCGGTTAGATTCATGGCGCTGATATTTGCAATCCTTGTAAAATTGTACGTACCTCTAGGCACCGGCAAGACGCGCTCGCGGTTACAAATGGGGTCCACTTTAGCTTTTCCGTTTCATTTCTTGTTACAACTCTTCTTGCATAGCCAGTCTTAAAAAGCCACGTGGCATACCGT
>Ga0325414_1001510_pt1 | contig 22613 bp, 12 predicted proteins | sample PopdelMetagenome_8_FD_206183 | JGI IMG/M metagenome (GOLD analysis project Ga0325414, IMG submission 206183) | Populus deltoides microbial communities from Bellville, Georgia, United States - Leaf-PdKOR-R3 | ecosystem: Host-associated > Plants > Phyllosphere > Phylloplane/Leaf | place: USA... | reverse complement strand
TTTTATGTTTTGCAATCATGCCGACATTGTATGTCTCCCACCAAACAAACTTTAATATACAAATTATACATTAATATAACAAAATTCTCTATGAAAAAGTTGTAAAATACTTAAATATACAATCAAACAGAAAATAATACAAAGTAATTTTAATAAATTAACTTAAAACATACATGGATTAAAAAAAAAAAAAAGGATGGATTTCTTACTTAGTGTACCCAAGCTTCACAATAAATTAAATTAAAAGAGGATGCTAACGCTATTGATAGATATAGGTTGACAATGACAATTTAGGGTAGTCAAACTTACGAGGATGGTGGTTAGATTTGTGAGAAAATAGAGAGAGGGGGCTGGTGTTTTTTGGAGCAAAGAAAAGACGATGAAAGTGGAGGGAAAAGAGAATTGTCGTGTTTTATTTCATTTAATTTTTTTAATGAAATGTTCATCAATAATTTTGTCAAAAAATATTGAAGTGTCATAATTTCAATGAATTTTTAATATTTTTTTTATTTTCTCTATGCTGTTAGAATTCCTATCGAAAATTTTTGTTGGAACAATTCTATCGTAATTTTCATCAGATATAAAATTTTCGTTGCTATTTATGTCAAAAAAAAAAAATACTGATAAGATAATTTTTATCAGCATTAATTTGCATTATTTTTTGCCAATTTTCTAGTACTTGCTTCGGACAAAATGGCAACGAACCTCGAGAAGTTGCCACTTTTCTATATTGCGAATTTCGTTTGATCTTTCCATATTGATCAATAGCGTCATAGGTTGTTCTCTTATTTGACCAGGTATATAACTATTAGACTTGGTGAAATGCTATCCCTTCCATCTAGCTTGATGATCGATTACGTCAAGGTTTAGCTCACATAATTTGACCATTTTTCCATTTTACGTCCACTAGGAGCTAGGAGCTATCATGATTGAAATTCAAAATTCTACTCCTCTTTATAAAAGCCACATTAAAAAATCGTTGTGGTCTAAATTAAGTTAGTGAAATGATTACTTATTGATTAGTCTAATTAGCTAGGCTTTTATGAAGAAGAAAATAAAAACTTTTTATAATTAAGGCTATGTTTGTTTTTTTAAATTTATTTTTCAGAAAATTATTTTTTAAATTTTCATGTGTTTATTTGACATTAGAAAAGTTAGTTAATAGAAAATACTTTCCGGTCAAAGAAAAATTTGGAAGACAAAGCTTACAAAATACGGGGACAAATGTTTAAAAAGAAAAGGGACAAATTTGAACTATTAAAACTAATCTAGGCTTAAATGAGTTTTTTGAAACATTTTAAGGGCCCTGGTTTACAATATGGTTTCTATACACGTGAAATTTGCTACACTAACATTTTAGTGTAGATGACATATTACCTCCGCTATTAAAAAAAAACCTAGGGTATGCCTCAGCTTCTTCACTGAACAGTGAAGGAGCTGTCTTTTTTTTGGTTAAATTATATTTTTTATTAAATTCTTTTTAGTTTTTTTTATTTAATCTCATCTTTCTGTATTGTGTTAATTTTAAATTGGTTATCATAATTTATTTGATTTACTTTCTATAAAGTTATTGCAATTTCAAACAATCATCTTGATATTTTGTCGGTGCTCAATTTTATGAACACTTATTTTTATTATCATATCATTAAGTAAAAAAAATGGTTGAAAAAAAAAAACAAAGTTGTTAAATTTAATGAAATCCATGATTTGGATCACAGTTTCAACATATTAAGTCGCGAAGTTTATGTTCATTCAATATGTCACTGTCTTAATATTAAAAAAAAAAAGTGTCATTTTGAAAGAAAAAAGAAGAAGCAAAACCATGTTTTTTACTGGTTGTTTTAGGTTGCTTTAGAACTTGTCAAGTTAATTGGATCACGTTAGGGCAACTTCTACGCGAGTTAATTTTAAACTCGGATTAGTTAAGGAGTTAGGTCAACAGATTTTAAGGTTGATCCGTTGTATCTGGCCCTTTCTTTTCCTTTTTTTTTTTTTAAAAAAATTCATCTCCCATTTTTTTTTCTTTTGATTGAATCTTTTTGCCTTTTTGTTGTAATTTCATACTTCAACATGTGGTTGGTTTTGAATTGCTCTTCATTATTTGTTTCGAGTTGCTTTCTTTGAATTATCGCAGTCTCAAACAAATATCTTAGTACTTGATTGGTGCTTAATTTCATGAGGGACTATTTTTGTTATCATATCATTAAGTAAAAAATAGTTTTTTTTTAAAAAACAAATTGCTAAACTTAGTGGAGGCCATGGTCGTGTCGCGATATTAGAAGGTTGAGCTATAAAGCCCGAGTTGATTCAATGTCACCGTCTCAAAGTAAATCATATTTTTACTATCATTCATGAATCATGTGCAGCATGGAATAGGATGAGGCGTCCTTTACCCTAAGAAAAAAATAGCAAAGCTATGAAAATTACTCAGAAATAGCTCAACCAACATATATTTGTTTCTGAACAGTGTCCATTTTATTCTATCGCTTTCTATCTCAACGTATCACATTTTGTTATGTGATATTTGAGTCATCCCTTAGATTTACTCATCCAATGCATTATGTGGACATAAGTGTGTGCGCGTGTGTTAAGATGACTATTACTCAATATGCTAATGTGACTCAATCATTTGATCTGGTATTTGAATCTAGAGTTTTAACATAAGGACCATTTGCTTAACTAATGTCATCAACTTTGTTTGTGATGAATTAATGTGTTTTATATATGTTATTTTTGCTTAAAATCCATGTTTTAGAAGGCCAGAGGTAGGGTAATAACCCTATAATTGAGTCACAAGACCCTATATTAGATCATGAAGATTTATTTGTTTATTCTTATATTTTTTAACATAAATTATTAAAATTCAAGAATGATCATCTCCCTACATCCCTAGGTGTATAAAAGTCCCCTAAAAACCTATCATATTCTCGTCTACATTATATTGTGTTAAGGATATATATATCCCTTAATAATATTATGTAAGATATTTTTATCCTATATTAATATTGTGTAAGGGATATCTTTTTTTTAACGTGGGTGTCCAGACCAGCTTGTGCGCACCTTGACTAATCTCACGAGCTCTGAAGTTAACGACCATGTAAGCCTCCAGTGGCCCTGAGGTTTGTGAGACTCGTACTGATGACCTCTAGAGAGCAAACCTATAGTCTAACCAGTTGAGCTACACCCCTCAGGATTATGTTGTGTAAAATATATTTATCTCTCATAAATGCTATCAGGAGGAAATAACGTTCCAACCCCTCCATTCAAGCAACATAACAAAACTCAGAGGCTATTTATACCTTCTTAACCACTCAGGTAAAGAGTTTATATTTCTATTCTCTAAGTATTCATACTCTTATTTTTAGAGCATTTATCATATACATCAAAGAACAAACACTTTTTGTCGTTAGAATTTAAAGCTCATTCTCTCATTTATTGCAATCTCTTTTATTAAAAGTCATTGTCTTTATCATTGGAAGGTCTCTAAATTCCACTAAAAGGACTGTTTTGCAGGTTTTAGGTCTTATATCACCAATCATAAACTTCGTGAACTCTGGATAATGGAATATTAACATAATCATGTGATCACCTCGATCCAAACACTCAGAAACCCTCATTCATGAACATATTAGATTTTGGAACATCATGAATTGGCGTCTTCTATGGAAACCTAATAAAAAAAGACATCAACAATTCTTTCTGAACTAGTTTTTGACATCCCTAATCGCTATTAAAGGTAGAAAATCAAGATAACCCTGGGATGGGCCTCCCTGCTGTTGCTGGCATGTCTGCTTCATAGAGTTCCAATAACTCATCAATCAGATACAAGCCCTCACCCAAGTCGTGTTGGCATCTCAATGGCAACATTAGGCTTTACCACCCCCAACAAGTCCTAACATATGAGGGAGCTCCATTAATCTCAATCTCTCAACCATAAGCAATCCCCTTTACTAGGAGATAATTATATTATCCAGAGAAGGCTGTCAAAATGACTTAAAAAGCTTTCCACCTTGATGATCTCCTAATATCTCTATAGATTGTTCTCGTAGACGTGAAGTTCTCCCAATAAATAGTCACTCTAGACATGATTCTTCTAGCCACCACGTGAATGAAGATAGCTATCAATCCTACTGTTCCACACTAGAATTATCTAGCTTCCTAGAGCCTATTCGATAATGATCAATAAGTAGAATGACTAGTAGATACATCCAAGGTATAGTTTACAATCCTCAAGAGATAAATGGATCACCTTTATCCATGTGAGTCTTACATACCTTCATCCCTAATGAGTACATCTCTACAAATATGATTTTAGACAACTATGATGGTCTTGTGGATCCACGCGAACATGTCCAAAATGTGCGTAAAAACTTTGAGTTGGTCATCCAAGATGGCGATGTTATGTATAAGATCCTCCTCATGACTTTTAAAGGGTCAGCATGAGCTTGGTATAACAACCTGAAGCTAGGCTCTATTATGGGTTTTAATGACTTATGTGTTAAACATGTGTCACAGTTTAGCACCAATATACATGTTAAGAGGAGCTCCATAAAACTCTTTGGCGTTACTTAATCAAGAGGGGAATCCACTAAGGTATATTTAAAGAGGTTCAATGAAGAAATGCTCATGATAGAGGAATTGATTAAGCTAGTAACCTTATAGACTTTGATAAATGGAGTTAGGGAACATTCTATATGAAAATATTTGTATGCTCTACCTAACAAAAGCTTGTTGAAGGTAAAACAAGTTATGAATAATCACATACGGGTGAAATAAGCCAATATGTTGAGGTATAAGCCTTCGTATTTCTACTAGGAGGTTGAGGTTGAAAAACCTTTCAAATAGAATTGCACTCTCAGTAAAGATAATAATTCCAAGAAAGGTTAAAAAAGGTGGTAAGAGAGCACATACAAGACCCTAAAAGGAGACATATGAATCCCTTGAATACCACCCACACATAAGTCTTTACATCCATCAAGGAAAAAAACTTTGTTCAATAACCACATTCAATAATGTTATCTCCACACACACGTACCTCCAAGAAATTTTGTTGTTCCACAAGGATAAAGGGCATGATATGAAAGATTATTATACACTGAAGAAAGATATTGAGAGCTGATAACCAAGGGTTATCTAAAGCAATTTGTTAAGGGACATGTCATATGAAACGTGATAAAGAAAAGCCCAACCAACCAGCCCAAACTTTGCTTGAAATACATGTGATTTTAGGGGGCACTTCGGATGGAGGAGATACTTCTAGTGGAAAGAGGAAGTATGGAAAACAGGTTCTAACAACGACTCATTAGCAGAACCCATGACAAGTGTCTATAACTTATACTCTAAAAGATGGAGATGGGGTGACTTACCCCTATGAGGATGCACTAGTAATCTCCAAGATTCTAGCCAATCATCAAGTCCATAAGGTGTTAGTGGATGATAAGAACTTAGTTAACATCCTATCTAGAGATGTGATATCCTATATAGGGATAGATCCCTCTATAATGACTCATATAAAGACCCCTTGATTGGGATTGAAGGATCATAAGTGCTAATGAAGGGTGCCTTGGAGATCCCAATTATAATAGGTGTTGTTACCTGTTTTTGGGCCCCACATAAACAAAAAAATAATAAAAAAGGATAAAATATATAAAAATAAAAAATGTTGGAAGAAAATAAAAAAAATGTATCAGTGAGAAGAAAATACCAATACACCTAGGAAATCACTGAAGACTGATTGAGGAAGATCAAAATATACAATATTAGAAAATCTGACAGTGTATTTTCGACCACTAAAGGCTCTATTGGCAAAGAAAATTCAATTTGAGGAGGGAAATTAAAAATTGGATGTTTAAGGACTTAACTAGAATTTTTCATGGTTTAATTGAATTTATTGAGGGTTTAATTGTAAGAAAAATTGATTTTTAAAGTCAATTTAGATTTCAATTGAAAGAAATTAAAGTCTACGGGTTGAATTGTAATTTTTAAGAGTTAATTTGGTCAAATAAAAGTTTAATTGCATAAAGATTGAAGTTTGATAGGCAATTAGATACTTAATTGAAGAACTGAAATTGACCAAATCAGGAGTTAAATTGAAAAAATTAAAAGTTTATTGGTCAATTGAGGGTCAAAACACACAAATTCAAAACTAAGGACTAAAATAAAAAAGGTGATCAACTTTGGGGATGACAATTGAGTTTAGAAGGGATAAAATTGTATGAAATTAAAAGTTTGAAGGCTATTATGAGTGCAATTAAAAATAATTGAAAAGGCAAGGACTTAATTGAACTTTACCAATCTCAAATTAAAAACCCTAAATGACATGTCATTTAGACTTAATGAAGAGAATGTGAGCGAGATGTCGTTCTGTCAACCAGGCTTTGTTTTGACAATTTTGGCTAATCAAGTTGGCAACTTCAAGCAAATGAATGTGGAGTTAAAAATCTTCAAATTGCGCAAGGTTTGATCCAAATAAAAAGTGTGAATCCCCTCTACCAAATTCAGGTAGTCTTAGGTGACAATGACATTATAATTTCTTTGACGAGGCCTTAAAAATAAGCAACTCAATTAACCATGATTGAAGCACAATTATGCAAGAATCGATCTTCTTTTCATGTGTTCATACACAAAGGCTTCTAAATGGATTCTTATCAAGGGTTTACAATACTTATCTCAAGATCAAGAGGTCGTAAATGAACTCAAGACCTCTAAAAACCTTATAAATACCCCCTTACAAAGAAAGCTAAAAAAAGAAGGAAAAGGAAGAAAACAAGTGAAAAATAAAGGAAAATATTCATAAGAAACTTAAATGAAATTGTCCACGAGCCTAATATAAAGATTTCCTATGCTTTGAAAGGGTAGTAAGTTGGTGAGAGGAAAAACTTTCCAAATAAAAACAAAAGAGAGAGTAGTTGTCTTAAGTATATTTTCTAATTCAAAAGTAGGTCCTTATGGCCTGCTTGAGGTGTTTTTTTGTTTTGTTTTTGTTTTATATTTATGTTTACAAGCATAGAAAAAAGGTTTGGAATGCTAAAAAATTGATGTTGTATTCATTTCTTTAATGTTGTTTTTTTTATTTACTAAAGTTTTTTTTTTAAGTTTTCTAATGTTATTGATATAATAATGTTATTATTTTAATTTTTTTATATATATATATATATATATATATATATATATATATATATATATTGTTTTAGTTTTTGTTTAACTTATGCAATACATGTTTAAGCAATGATGTTCTTCTTGGTTGTACTAGGTCTGTTCATGACCATAATAAGTTTAGAAAAACCAATTTTGAATCCTTATTACATGAATATATAGTCAATTTTAAGTTAACAGATTTTTTTGGATTTGTTACCTCATGTATGATTTGATTTTATTTGTTAGTGTTTTAAATTCAAACATATTTTTATGATAATGTGACATTTTGGGATAAAGAAAACATATTTAAGAAGCAAAAAATGCCCATTTCTAGGGTTTGGCAATGTTGGGTAGCAGCTGGTTTTTTTTTATTGGGTTTCTGGGTATGCTCTTCAATTAACATTGTCTTAGTTCCATAATTCGAACTAGTTTTGGTCCATTTCTTTGCACTGAACCCTTCAGGAAACTTGTTTAGTCAATAATATAGGGTTTATTTGCATCAATAAAAAGTTTTTGATAGAATTTAATTATAGGGTTTTGGTTTTGAACCAAAACCTATTTTGACAAAATTTGTTTATTATTTGATAATTGAAGTGAACGAAGGCAAAATTATTGATCCTTGAATGATTTCTAAAGTGTATGTGCCCTTTGTTGGAATGCATTAGATCTTATTTGTAACCCATGTTATTGGGTTTAAGATTGATGCTCTTCATTTTTATAGTGTTTGATTCATTTTGTTCAAGAATTTTTGAGTTTTTGTGTTTAATATGTTTTTTAGCTTTGGTTTTTTTATTATTGTTTTCGGGTCAAACCATGATTTTTTATTTGGTTTATGGCCGAAAAAAAAATTTCAGGTCAACCCAATCAAGTCGGGTCAAAATTGGGTCAATGATTTAAATTCCTGTTTGGCTTGCCATGTTTTTGTTAAAGGTTTTATGGTTTAAGGGTGTGTTTGGCAAACCTCCCTCTGATCTATTTTGATAGTTTTATTACAAAAAGAAATGATTTTTTGCTAAACAAAATGTAAAAAAAAAATAAAAAAAATATTTTATTTTTTCTTGCATATGGATAAAAATCCTAAAGTTATTTAAGCATTTTTTAAAAAAAATCTAAAATACTTGGGCATGTTTTTTAAAAAATATTGCATGAATTTTACAATAAGTTTGTAAAATTCCAAAGGATTTTGCCCTACTTTTTAAAAAATACCAAAAAACTTTATTTTGCACCTTTTTAATATGTGAAATTATGAACTTATATGTAAGACGTATTCTTGGTATTTATTAAAAAACAAAAAAATTATTTTGTTTCTTTTAATGTGGGGGATTATGAACTTATACGTATAATGTATGCTTAATATTAAATAAAAGACAGTTTATTTACTTTTTATGTTGGCATTAGAATGACTATGTTTTAACTTGATAAGATGAGGGCTTCCTTACTGAAGAGGTCTTTTTCTAAATACTAGATAAATCAACGATTCGAAAACATAACATTACTTTAGTTTATATTAGACAAATAAATAATGCAGTTTACTTCAGATAAGACGTATTAAGGGTGTCAATACCTTCTATTTACGCAATCAATCCCCTTACCCAGACTCTAAGACTAGTTAAGGTTTATAGTAACTAAAATACAAGGTAGCGACTCTCATTCCTCCTCTTTTTCTGATAAAGAACAAGAATTCCTTGTCCTTTCCATCCATATTATTCATGATAATCTCGATCCGAGAGGATAATTGCTGCAACGCTGCATACGTGTAATAAAATGGCAACTCCACTAGGGATATCCCGCGGACTAAGTTTTATTTGTTTGTTTTATTTTTGTGTTTTATTTTTTGTTAATATGTATATTTTTATTCATTTTATGCTTTAAATTTTTTACTGCTTTTTGTCCATTTTTTATTATTATCAACATACATTCTTTTTATGCTTTGATTATTTTTATATATATATCGCATATGCATTTGTATATTGGATATGGATTAGTGCCTCATGCATCAATTGCTTTAATTTTTTAAAGCACACATAAACTTCTAGTTTAGGTGAGAGATTAGTGATTTGCCCAGTGACTATTGGTTCTTCAGATGCGTGAAACATCCAACTCATATCTGAGTGTCTGCTTGGTAATGGTGGGTATATATGCCTTGACCATTCTTCGCAACGCTCCAATATTGTCTTTAAGAAGACCATCACAGGGTAGATATGAGATCTTTTTGAAACCAGGTAGAAAACCTTCCCATGCTCACTTAATGAATAGAATTTATCATTAGTTTATATCTGCTACCTGTAATTTGCATCAAGGCAAGTCTGACCATGCTAATCCTGTATTGCAAGATTCTACATTGAAATCATGACTTCTGTAAAGTATCCATCTTTTTGAGAATTTGGGCAGGAATTTGAGCTAGTACAAGTAGCTGAAGGAAATTATCCTAGAATCGATGCTAGTGGATTGCCATGCATTACAAAAATAAATCACATGGTGAATGGTCTGGAGAAATTACTACCTATTATAGGGTACATCAACGAGACTCTCTTTAAGAGGTGATATAAGAGGATTGCACAACTAATGAGACTTCCAGTATAAGCAGTAGTTGTAAAAGCCCTACTGAATTTTTGGGATCCCAATTATAGGTGTTTTACTTTGGAGAACATCTATATGACACCTACCTTAGAGAAGTATGAAAGGATCCAAGATTTTTCAAATAACAACCATAAGATTTACAGTATAAGTGCTAAAAATAAGCAATGAGGCTTTAACAACCAGCAACGGAGTACTAATCTTTGATAATACCTTGTTCCATAACAATATAAGACAAATGACAAGGCAAATTGAGCAAGTAACCTGACATGTTAAAAGACACAGCTTCAAAAATTGTCAATTTATTACATTTAGGAAAAATCAACCAGTGTAAAGTAGCTGATGAAGGATTCAAGTGGAAAATCATCAAAGCTAGAATGAAGAAGAAAGCCGAGGAAGGCAAGTTGGGAGATGAACAATAAAAGCTAGTGGCTTTTACCATATTTGTTTTAGTTCTGTTTCCATATAAAATTGGAGCCATTAGTTTAGAAGCTACAACAAATGCCTTCATGAAGTATAAGCATGATCGAATCCACCTTTCTGCTGTAATTTTGCTTGACCATGCTATCACTCAACCATTGTAGGATGCATGGGAAAAGAGCCATGAGATGTTGTGTCCCGATGTTGCATTTATGGATTATTAGTCATATTAAAACACTAAGGGATATTTTCAATAACTTTTGGTGGTTTGAACTTCGACCATTAAAGATTACTATAGATGAGGCTTGGAAGAATTTGGATGAGAAAGCATTAATAGATAAACATACTGCATTACCATAAAGAAACTTCAAGTGGAAAGCACGATGGATGAACAACGCGGTCTGTTTAATGAGCTCTGAAAGTAAGATAAAGGTTCTCTTTATTTGTGTAGTTGGATACATCAGCTATGCACCTACGCTTGTAACAAGACAACTGGGTGGAATGCAGTATATACTAAGAAATCTAGGATTAGTAGATTTCACAGGTCTATTTAGATATCAATCATCCCTTAAAGAGATGGAACTTATTAGACAAGACTAGGAAAGGCTTTTATTGGTGAAGAAGGAAGAAGGCAATATGGTTGAATCCTTATTCAGTCAAAACATGATTTAGACAAATAAAGAGCTTTCTGGAATGATAGGATTCTTAAATCTTAGAAATTCAGAATAAAGAATGGAGCAAAAAAAAAAGGGATTGATAATGAGAAAGAGTTAAAAAAGCAATTCGAGAAGTGCAGAATTGACCTCAGCCATAGCAAAAAACAGCAACAGCTCTTGAAAAAATAGTTGGAAGAGGAAGATAAGATGAGGAATTACCTAAACCACAAGTTGTAAAAGAAGGATGAATAGCGAGCAACTTTGACAAATGATCACGGGGTAATAAAAGAATGGCGGGAAAAGGTTGAGGTAGTTAAAGAAATAGCCAAAGGTATCTAAGATGAGTTGAGAACTCAAATGACCAAATATGATGAGTTGGCTAACAAGGATGTGCTAACATAAAAAAAGTTGGTTAAAGTCAAGAGGTCAACTAAAGGCATGATAAATACCGATAATGAAACAATAGATTTATTGAAGAAAGAAAGAAACAGCTTTAAGAAGAAGTTGGAGGTTGAGATAGAGAAAAATCAGTTAGCTGAGATTGTTATAGAAAAGGAAAGAAGAATTTGGTCCCAATATATAGCATAGTCTGAGGAAGAGAGGAGCGATAAAAAACCTGTCGAGTCTAATATATGAGACTACTAGAAGAGATCTGAGTCTTCAAAGGGACATATCATGGTATTATAATCTAAGCTGGAAATCCGAGAGGAGAAGCTGAAAGAGTTGCGAAGCCATTACTTTGAGATAAAGGAAGAGTTAATTAGGACTAAGCAAGAGCATCAAGGATGTCAAGACTATATTGAAAGCTTTGCAGTTCAAATTAACTCTAAAATAGTCGAGTTTGACATTGAGTGGAAGGAGCTGCAAAGGGCAATGACTGAGGTAGCACAATACAAAACTACAGTATAAGTGCTGGAAATAAGTAATGAGGCTTTAGCAAACAGCAACAGAGTACTGATTACTGATCTTTGATAATACCTTGTTCTGTAACAATATAAAAAAAATGACAAGGCAAATTGAGCAAGTCGCCTGTCATATTAAAAGGTTACAATAATAGGCCATCTATATTGGAAACGATGTTGTGGAGTATCGAGAACACTTTATTGCCATCATTTCCTTTATTAGAAACATAGTTAATAGAGGAGATGCTTTTTATGAGTAGTGATGTATAAGGCTTTTGAATTTTGAAAATTTTCAAATGATGTATGAACTCTTTTATTTATGAGAGGGTCACAAACCATCTTTCTTTCTATTATGTTTTCAGGCCTGTTCATTCAGCTCTATTAATTTTATAAATTCCCTGATATTATTTTCATCTCATTCATCTTCTTTCATAGCTACCACATATTTGTTACAGTTTGATTAGGTGTATGTGATGTTGTGGAAGATTTGTTTTTATGATTCCTAAAAGCAAAAGGTGTTTATTGTAAATGCACAAATAAAATAAAAAAATCCTGGAACTTGGAACAAGGAGTGTCAAGAAGCCTTCAACAAAATCAAGCAGTACTTATAATACCCGTATCTATTTGTTCCTCTTGTATTAGGAAGGCTTTTATTACTATACCTGACAATGACTAAAGTAGCTATGGGATGTGTACTTCGCTAACATGATGAAACTAGAAAGAAAAAAAAAGAAAGAGCCATTTATTATCTAAGTAAGAAGTTCATAGAATGCGAGTCTAAATACACGGTGATAAAAAAAAACTATGTTGTGCGCTGGTATGGGTAAAAAAAGATTATAACATTATATATTATATATAATGTAGATACTTTGAGTTATATCTGTGAAAAGCCTTATTTATCAAGTCAAATTGCAAAATGGTAAGATCTGTTAGCAAAATACAACATAATGTATATAACAAGAAAAGTTGTGAAAGGGAGCACAATTGATGACCATCTGGTTGACAATGCCATTGTAGATTATGAGCAATTGGATTTTGACTTTCTTGATGAAAATATGTTGTTAATTAAGGAAGAAATAGAGAATATAGATTGGTGGACCATGTATTTTGATGGGGTAGTAAATGTATATGGTAATGGAGCTAGCGAGATAATAATCTTTCCTGATAATAAGCAATATTCAGTTTCGGTTAAGTCGTAGTTTGAATACGCCAATAATACAACTGAGTATGAGGCTTGCATCCTTGATTTAGAAGCTGCATTGGAGCTGAAAATCAGAAAGATAAATATGTGTGGTAACTCAATGCCGATTATATGCCAAGTGAAAGGAGAGTGACAAACTAATGAAGAAAAGTTAAGACATTATCTCAAGAATATATGTCTAAACTAGCAGAAGAGTTTGGAGAGATAAAGTTCACTCATTTAGAAAAAAGAAGGGAACTAGTTTACTGATGCTTTGGTCACATTGGCTATCATGGCTAGAATTGACTTCGGGCATAAGATGCAGCTGTTACACATTGATATCAAAAATTTCTCAACTCATTGTTACTCAGTTGAATGCGAGATATACAAAAATCTTTGGCGCTACGATATCAATAATTTTGTACAAAACCAGAAATATCCCGTGAGAGCATCCAAAGCAAATATAAAAACCTTGAGAAGATTAACTATGGATTTCTACTTAGACAAGGAGGTCTTGTATAAAGATCATCCGACGAAACCTTGCTAAGGTTTTTGAATGAGGTTAAGGCAAAAAATGCATTACGAGAAGTCCATGAAGGGATGTGCTCGACTTATGTTAGTGGGTATATGATGGCAAGTAAAATACAAAGAGCTGGTTATTTCTGGATGACATTAGAAAGAGACTGTGTTGACTATATCAGGAAATGTCATAAGTGTCAAGTGTATAGCGATAAGATCAATACACCTCCAACTCCTCTGTTTAATTTAACATCTCTATGACTATTTGCGATGCAGGGGATTGATATGATTGGGCATATCAATCCAAAAGCCATCAATGAGCATAGGTTTATCCTCGTGGCTATCGACTACATCATACAATAGGTAGAAGTCGATTCATATGCTCATGTAACACAAAAGGTGGTGAAATTTTTTATTGAAAAGGACTTGATCTATCGATATGGTCCACCATAAAAGATAGTGACTGATAATGCTCATAACTTTAATGACAAGATGATAGTGAAGCACTGTGCCAAATGAAAAATCAAGCATTATTATTCTTCACCATACAAGCTAGAGATGAATGATGCTATAGAAGTTGCCAACAAAAATTTCAAGAATATTCAAAAAAAGGTGGTCACTTAAAAAGATTGTTATGAGATGTTATCATTCACCCTTCACACATATTGCATTACAAACATAACTTTAACAGGATTTACCCCATTTTATTTGGTATATGGAATGAAAATGGTGATGCCTTTGGAAGTGAAAATCCCGTTGTTGAGAGTATTGATAGATTTTGAGCTAGAAGAGGTCGAGTAAGCCAAAATGAGATATAAACAACTAAACCTGATCAGTGAGAAAATGATAGTTATGATTTTTCATCACTAATTTACTAGAAAAGAATGGCTAAGGCATATGATAAGAAGGTTCGAGCTCAAGGGTTTTAGGAAAAAGATCTAGTGCTGAAGAAAATACTATATTTACTAGGAGAAGATTAGAGCAAATAGACTTCAAACTACAAGGGTCTTTATGTAGAGAAAAAAAGCTTTCTCAAGAGGAGCGATAAGGTTGTCTAGAATGGATGCAAAAGATCTAGGTAGACTTGTGAATTTTAATTTTGTTAAAAAAATACTATGCATGATGTATTCAATTTCTTTCAAATCAATAAAGTGAAGTTTGACCATGAATTCTTCATATAAATAACCTTTATTTATAAATTGCATGATCTCACAATATTTGAAATCATTTTCCTAAAACAAAAATCTTGAAAAAATTGGCTTTGTGCATGATTACAAGAAATGAATGATAAAATGCTCAAGATAAGATTTAAGCAATTCTCAAATAAAAAGCAACTAAACCAAACAAACTAAAGCTAACTATGAGATAAAACCTGTCTTTGAATGACATTTTGAATTGCATGGGTAAATATAGTTGGTAATGACTCTTTGATCACCCGTAAGTTCTTTTGGAAAATGACAGTTCATCGATACTAACGATGTGTGTTTGAAATGAGAAAATACCATCTTTGCTATCCCCTCACTTTCTAAGAATATATCCCTTGTAGTCCCCATTTAAACCTGAATAAGTTTTTCTTTATAAAAACCGTAACTAAGATCACACCTCACACTAAGAGCCAGAAGAAAATGTAAGCAAACTATCGAAATGCACACATGGATTTATGAAAGTCAAAGGGCATCATTATAAAAGAAAAAGAAAAAAGAAGGACTAGAAATAAGAAACAGAAAGAAAAGGAGAAAGAAAAAAAGAAAAAAAGAAAAAGAAAAAGAAATGATGATTTGATACTCCAAGACTAAGACAAAGATCTCAAAGCAAGACTCTTCATTAAGAAACAGAGTATGTCCAAACAAAATCCATGAGATGACTTAAAAAAAAGACAGAAGAAAAGTGATCTTAAGTCTTTAAACCTTTAAACACTTTTTGAGCCTAAAAAACATATATATCTTTCATAGCCTATAGCCATAGGCTGCATTACATGCATTTAGAAGTATTTTTTTTAATTAAGCACACACAACCTGGGTTGATAAATAACGATCTTACCGTTCATACAAAGTAATAAATTAGTAGCGACCCACTTTTATTTATACAAGAAAAATGTAAATTCTTATATGAGGCAAAACTTTGATTCCATACAAATTTTTAAGTACATACTTGAAATCTCTTTGAAAATTGAAATAAAAGGTCACATTTGGTAAAAGTCTGACTTAAAGACGACCTACACTCTAAAATACGATAAAACCATCAGAGGAATTGCTTAAAGAACTGTTTTGATGCATACATTGAAAGTTTTTATTTTCACAAACAAAACCAAGTCTTTCAAAGATTTTCTTTTTGAAATAATTGTATATGCTAAAACAAAACCAAAAGGCCTTTATAATGGAAAAAAGTAATTAAAGCATTAATAAGAGTACAATAGAAAGCAATGTCAAATTATATATTCAGTGGAGCAAAAAATGGAATGAGGTGGGTAAGAAAGGCATCACAAGAAATAGATCCTAACTCAAGTATACAAATTCAAACAAATAAATAAGCTCACACTAAAAAAAGAAGTTCATAGGAAACCAAATAAAGGGTGGGACCTATGTTTTCAAACTAGGTAAGGATGCATGCATTTAACCCTAAAGTATGACACAAGTTTTATTTTACAAAATTCTTGGAATTAGACTCAGACGAGTTAAAATACCAATAGAAAAGGAGTTTAGAAAGCTCTAGTTGAACGAGATAGTTAGGATTCAGGATTTTAGACCAGCTGAGCTGAAAAAGAAGACAAACATTTTGATTATAGTTAAAGGGAATTGCTAGATTGAGATTTCAAGTTAACAGAGCTATCCACATAGATTTTGGTTATGGTTAAAGGGAATCACTAGATTAGAATTTCAGGTTAACCAAGCTGAAGACAAAGACCAAGGTTTTGGTTAAAAAGAATTGTCAGATTGGGATTTTAGAAATCAGCAGCTAATTGTGTCGATGCCGATTCAAAAATCAGCAGCAAAAAACAATGTTGCTACTGATTTAGAAATCAGCAGCCAAAAACCGTGTCGCTGCCGATTCAGAAATCAGCAGCCATGATGGAGTCATTTTGGCTTTACTTCTCTCTGTTTTTTTTCCTTTTTTTTTTTAGTGTTTACATTCTTCCCTCCTATTAAAAATTTCATCCTTGAAATTAAAGGGACTCTTATTGATAATGCCTCTAAATTCTCAGAGCAAACACCACAATAACCGATTCCAGGTTGTGTATCGGGTAATTCTCTACGTGAGTCTTTAACTGTCTTGACACATAAGCGATCACTTCCCCATATTGCATCAAATCACACCCAAGTCCTTTCTTCGAGGGTTCACTGCAAACTACCAGACCTTTAGTATTTTGGAACGTAACAATTATAATATGGCAATCTATTTGGCCTTATACTCACTCGGCTAATCATGTCTAGGTTTATACCAAAATCATGTAATTCTAAGGGGATCGAGTCTACTTTTGTTTCATACCCAGCTAGACTAGCCCCACTCCTACATACATGATATTCTCTCACTGATTTAAACCATAAAGCAATCAACCCTTGCTTCAATTCCTGTCGAAGCCCATTTTCTTAGCTTCTTAATCATGTGTTCTTCGGTGGGGATGTAGTGCAGAGCAAATAGTGATAGGTCATGGAATTTCCACTCATATTCCAAAACCAATATTTCCCTTGTCTTAATGCCAAGAATTCTTGTTCCTTTACTTTTTTTAATCCACCTCTCAGCTATCAAAGCTTATTGTTTCCCTGAAATATGGTTCGTAGCCCATTTCTCTCATGCCTTTAACCAATTGTATGAGTAATACCATGTTATCCCCGCTCTTTCTTGCTTCCCCATCTTTGTTAGAGGTATTTCCTCCATCTGGTTTGGTACCCATTCTTCTTCAACTCTTGTCGTTCTTCCCCGTAAGAACCCAGATGCTCTTGCTAGAGTGTGGGAAGCAGTATCATCCAATGGATCCTCTTTATGCCAATCTTGGCATTTTAACCACTACTCCTTTCTATGAAGGGTGGCTCAGTTTGAGCCCCTTAGCGAGCGCGCACCATCCTAAAATAGATCACAACAACATTATTTTCATTAATTCTCAGGATCCAAACCAAGCGCTCTAATACCAATTATAACGACCCGGTTTTTTCAAGGCCAAAATTGATGGAATTTTTTTATTATCCGATTTCTAGATGTTTTTCACCATATCCTTCTTCAAATTTATCATTATATTTTGTTCATTAACAAGACACAATCTACATAGGATAACGTAAGACAACATTCTCATAAAATAAATTCTCAATACATGTGCCTATAATATTACATTTCTATACTCATAGGTTTACATTACATCATATTGACATACTCATAAATTCACATTCTTGTTCTAGTCTCATTAACATCATAAGATCATACGAGAGAGTCGAACAACAAGTTACATAACTAGTACTTTTGTTATCCTTACCTCATGTAATTTCACAACACGACATCCTCATTAGATGAATACCTCATGTAACGACCTGGCTTTTTCAAGACCAAAATTGATGGAATTTTTTTATTTAAAAATCATCCGATTTTTTGATGTATTTCACCACATCATTCTTCAGATTTATCATTACATTTTGTTCATTATCAAGGTACAATCTATGTAGGATAATATAAATCAACATTCCCATAAAACAAATTCTCAATACACGTGCCTATAATATTATATTTCCATACCCATAGGTTTATATTACATCGTATTGACATACTCATAATTCACATTCTTATTCTAGTCTCGTTAATATAACGAGATCATATAAGAGTGTCGAAAAACAAGTTACACAACTATACTTTTGTTATCCTGACCTCATGTAATTTCACAACACGACATCCTCATTAGATGAATATGTCATATGTATATATACACATCATATCAACTTGTTCGCACATTCACTTCCGTGTTCCATTTCAATTTTCATTACTAGTCTTTACAGAAGGAGTCGGATGACTAATTTAGTGATTAACACGTCTGTTCATATATAATTCATATCACTCATAACATGTGAGTATATAGTTCTTTTGTGTGAGCTGCGAAACGGATTTCCTTACGCGCCATGTTGGTATGATGTCCCTGTTACAACGCAAGATAGTTTCAAGTATTATAGGTGATTTAAAGAAATATAATAAAACAATATTAGCGTAACATTTCATTCATAGACCAAAAAAGCGTAATTCTATCATTTCTCCTTATGTAAATAGCACCGTTAATAATCCATCAATTACCAAGGCTAATTACAATACTCAAACTCAATCATTCATCTTAAATACCGTTAGCCGAACTAACATTATTCTCTGTTTAAAGCATAACAATCATAGTTCTTTCATATACTTAGTATATACAAAACATAGTATATATAAACGCATCAATTCTTGAAATTAACTTCTATCTCTCAAATTCTGTTATCCTTTTAGGATGTCATTAGCCAAAGCCAATCGTTTATTCATCTCGGTCATCCACTTAGGAAGCTATTAGCCGAAGCTAGTCATTTATTCATCCTGATCATTCATTTAGGATGCCATTAGCCGAAGCTAATTATTTGTTCATCCCGGTCATTCGCTTAGGATGCCATTAGCTGAAGCTAATCAATTATTTGTGCCAATCATCCATTCGGATGCCATTAGCCAAAGCTAATCAATCATTTATGTCGGTTACCCATTCGAATGCCATCATCCCTTCGGATGCCATTAGCCGAAGCTAATCAATCATTTGTGCCAGTCATTCATTCGGATGCCATTAGCCGAAGCTAATCAATCATTTATCCCGGTCATCCATTCGGATGCCATTAGTTGAAGCTAATCAATTATTTGTCCCGGTCATCTCTTCGGATGCCATTAGCCGAAGCTAATCATTTAACAGTCACGGTCATCCACTTCAGATGCCATTAGTCGAAGGTAATCATTTGTCAGTCTCGGTCATCCACTTTGGATGCCATTAACCGAAGTTAATAATTTATTAGTCCCATTCGCTTTGGATGCCATTAGCTGAAGCTAATTATTTGTCAGTCCCGGTCATCCACTTAGGATGCCATTAGCCGAAACTAATCATTAGCCCATCAAATGTTCTAGAGGTAGTTTATGTAATCACTATAACATGATATTATATCCTTTGTAATACACTAACAAACATTCCTTAACAGTTTAGCATTCAGTCTTTCAGTATGACACAATAATAGACCCTTCATATTTTTCATCCAACCATTCATGAAGGTTAATGTTCAATACCATAGAACAATAGATCCCTCGTAATACTCATACAACTTTTCATCACAATTACATTCAATAAAATACAACAGTAGAGCCCTCATAATACTCATACAACCATTCATCACAATTACATTCAATAAAATACAACAGTAGATTCTTTGTAGTACTCATACAACCATTCATCACAATTACTTTTAATAAACTAAAACAATAGATCCTTTGAAATACTCATACAACCATTCATTACATTTACGCTCAATAAAATACAACAGTAAGTCATTCATAATACTCATATAACTATTCGTCAGCAGCCCAAATTCATAATAGCCCAATCAACATCTTATAGTCGGTTTAATATTCATCGCAACACAATCATATATCCACCTCAAACAGGTCATTCTAAAACATTAACATTTTCATCATTGTTTCAACATTCATCAAGAACTCGATCGACATTTCATAGTTATTTCAACAATCATCCAAAATTCAATCAAACACTTCATTGTCGTTTCATTATTCAACAAGGATTTAATAATATATCATCATAAGTAAATCATCTCAAAACATAAACATCATATGAGAAAAAGGTGGGAACCACCTACCCGTTCCTCCTTTGAGGTGTCCTTGCTCGGTCGAAGGTCCGATCATGGTTGCTCCACCTAACACGTCAATGGTCACAAATTAGCACATTTGCATTCTGAAATCACATTCATCACCATACCTATTTCAAGAATCCATATGTTCACATGCAAATGTTCCATATTTTACACAATCATATAATGAAATCATCATAAACATTTTAGTCAATTCTGACATGGGAGTCTATTGCAGAAAATCAGCTATAAAAAAGGGATTTGCTGGTGACTCAGATTTTGGTAGCGAAAACTGATTCGCTGGTGACACAGAATTCAACAGCGAAAACTGATTCACTGGAGGCACCACAAAATTCAGCAGCGAAACTGATTCGCTGCAAGCCACACAATGCGACAGCGAAAACTAATTTGCTGCAGGCCACACAATTCGGCAGTGAAAACTGATTCACAATTCGGCAGCGAAAACTGATTCACCGCCGACACCACAATTCGGCAGCGAAAACTGGTTCGTTGTAGGCACCACAATTCGGTAGCGAAGATTGATTCGCTGCCGCCAACACAATTCGGCAGTGAAAACTTGTTCGCTGCAGGCCACACAATTCAGCAGTGAAAGTAGATTCATTGCGGACAACACAATTCGACATCAAACACTGATTCACCGCCGACACCACAATTCGGCAGCGAAAACTGATTCGCTGCCAACAACACAATTCAACAGTGAAAACTGATTCGTTGCAGGCCACACAATTCGGCAGGGAAAGTAGATTCGCTGTAGACGACACAATTCAACAGCGAACACTGATTCGTAGCAGACACTAGAATTCGGCAGCGAAAACTGATTCGCTGCGGACAACACAATTCGGCAGTGAAAACTGATTAGCTGCTGGCACCACAATTCGGCAGCGAAAACTGATTCACCGCTGACAACACAATTCGGCAGCTAAAGCAGATTCGTTGCGGACAACACAATTCAGCAGCGAGAACTGACTCGCTGTAGGCAACACAATTCAGTAGCGAGACTGACTCGTTGCTGACACAAAAATTGTTAACGAGAACTGAGTCGCATCTTCAATACAACCCCTATCGCTATTGATTCACAAATCGGCAGCAGCGATGAAATCGTTTCTAATTTGACTTCTTCCCTTTAACCAAGCGCAAGGCTTACGCTTGGCTTTTCTCCTTTGTAACACTTCCTAGCCGAAACTTGTACATATAACGACAACAGTCATACTCCAATTCATATCACAAAAGCATGAACATTGCACCATCAAATCTCAACATGCATATTTGATTTAGGTTATTCTAACTACTAGCTCAAGTTATACAGATTCATTCATCACACAACAAAATCACACCATTAACACAAGTATAATTCTGTTTCGGTTTCACATGACCTAACATCTCTAACAAGGTTGTCATTTATGCATTATATTCCTTTAATCCCTATTCTGTCTAACCCTCACCAAGGCCGGCCAACTTTCCAAGTTTGTGCATTCAAAATTGCAATATTTCTTTTGTTAAATATTATGGAATTAGGTCACCCATTCAACCCTTTTTTATCCCTTCTTTTCGTTTAGTTCTTTCCTTAACAGTTGGAGTAAAATTCCTAGGACATGGTTTATACTTCACGAATTTAGTATTTTTGGGACAGGTTTGACATCATCTCTCCCTTTCTGCTCTCGATTTGCTTCTTACTCTTCCTCTCTTTTGGTTTCTCTTCCTCTCGTCAGTTTCCCATCGATTCCAGCCTCTTGTCAAGCTTTCCCGTCTCTCTCTCATGTATAAGGCACATGCATCAGAGTTTTTGAGCTCTCTTTAGGAAGGAGGAAAGAACAAGAGCATGCAGCTCATTTTGGGAAGAGGGAAGGGGAGTCACCCTTTATCTCTCCTTGTATTTATAACCCCCAAGGTGTGTTGGGGTGTTTGAGACCAAGGTTGTCCTTACCCCCTCTTTTAGGTTATCCTGGATTGGTTTCTATTCTGATTCTCCTTTATAATTATAATGAGTTTAATTTTATAAATCAAATGGTGTTCAAGATATAAAAAATATAAATACTTATTAGTTGTTCATCATATATGATTTTTATACCACTTAAATAGTATTTTTCTTCATTTCTAAGGTAATAATAAGATTTTTTTTTGTTAAAATTGTACTTGATTGTACATAACTATTATAATTACAAAACAATTAACTAAGTTAAAAAGAGATAGGATAATTTTTACTATTTATTCAATAAATTTCACTTATTTCTTATAAAGTGAATAATATTTATTAATTTTTTAATAATAATATAATTTTTGAAATTATAATTGTATAATATTAATAACTGGTATAATTAATTATGAGATAACTAATTAATAAGACAAGTCATTATAATAC
>Ga0325414_1001509_pt1 | contig 22613 bp, 11 predicted proteins | sample PopdelMetagenome_8_FD_206183 | JGI IMG/M metagenome (GOLD analysis project Ga0325414, IMG submission 206183) | Populus deltoides microbial communities from Bellville, Georgia, United States - Leaf-PdKOR-R3 | ecosystem: Host-associated > Plants > Phyllosphere > Phylloplane/Leaf | place: USA... | reverse complement strand
AAAAAAAAATTGTATTTAATAAAAATTTGATCAACCGTAGTGTAAAGAGAACAATCTCTAATTATAGACATGACAGCTTAAATATTAACATGCATTCACTAAATTCTTTCATCCAGTACATCAAAATAAAACCCCAATTTTGGGATAATTTGTGTTAAATCATATTAAAATATTTACACACTTTCACCCATCCCCTTATACAAGCTAGAGTGGAAGAAAATTCAATATAATCTCACATGGAAGTTGAGTTGTTTTGCATGATACATTAGGGTTTGTTTTAACATCTAAATGGAAACACTTCACATGCAAACTGAGCACAACAATAGATCCATGAAAATATGGCATTGAAACACCAATTAAATTTGAGGCAAGATTAACAAAAATCAATTAATAATAGGATAATACTCAGTTGGGGATTCCTCGAAAGCAATCTATCCGACTGGAATAACTCTGTGAAGTTAGAAAACAAAATGAACTCGCACGGCCAAAATTGTCATTGTAGTTAAATTTGTACCAATCAGCTGTACATTAGTTGTGACCAGAAAAAACCTATGAAGTTACTCAAGGAACGTATTTAAGGGAGATCCAGAAAAAAATGATGCGAACATAACACGGCTCTAAATAGAAATGACAGATCTAAATTTACAGATTTTACTAAGATTGACTCCTATGATGGAACCTAAAATAAAATTTTGTACAACAACAATATTTGTTCATTTAGTTCCTTTTGGGCATCTTCGGTTTCGACTTCATGCTGGCTCTCCGAGCTACATCCCACGCCTTCTGCGGAGCATATACACCTAGCTGTGCGGCAAAAAATGACTCGTATCCAGGTGAATCAAAAGCAAAGCCAGTGTGTTTTGATATTTCTCGTGGTAATTGAGATATGGCATAGCTCCTTTCTTCCAGTGGTGTGAGCTGGCTCGCAACCTCCAGTAATCCTGCCCTAGTGTTGTCATCAGGCTCATGCCTGTGAATTTCCTGAACAATCTGATAATCGTAAGGGAAGAAACATCTTTGAATCCTGTAGACAAACAAACCAACAAACAGCTGAAACAACAGGGAAATGCCCAACAAAGAAAGAACTACTTGAAAATGCAATTGGTTCATAAAAAATCTATGAAGCTCTTCAAGCTACTCCTGAATCTTACCCTTGGTAAATGAAGTCGCCAAGAAGCGCAACAATAGGAACGAGAAGAACCGTGAGGTAGAAATAGATTGTACTCATCAACACATATATGACGAAAAATACATTTTCCTATGATGAATGTGAAGAGGGTTAGCATGTATATAATTCCATAATTCTAGAGACAGAATATAATTCAAGTAAAGAGAAGCAATGAAAATGACTCACCCGTAAAACTGAATATACGAAAATGAACATGAACCATGCCAAAATGCTCCCTCCAACACTAATATAATGCCACCTTGTAATTGAATTACATATCATCAGGAGACGCAAGTTGACAGTGATTACAACACAAGTGAAGGCCATCGTGCTGATATCCCATAGTCCAAAAATCTTGCCTGATGAATTTTTACCACTGGCACTGGAGATGGTCACAAAGTGATAGAAAACAAGCGATTGATACACAGAAAAGCAAGCCCATGTGATCACAACTCTCCACTTGAAAAAGACATTTCTTATTCCCTCCTTGTACAGTTCAGGGTACTTCTTAGAAAGGGATGCACTGACATCCTGGGAAAACAAATCGAGTTTCAACTATAAAAAAGAAATGGAGTGTAACAAAATAAATTAAGCATCGTGCACATATCCCTCAATCTGAATTACCAAAAGAAAAACAGAAGTCCCACCTAGCTATGTTTATTATTCAGTCAGCACTGAATTTCGAACTGGTGTTTTGGTTACTAAAGTTTGGTTATTTTAAAAATTCAGCTTAAAATAATTTAAAAAATTGAACCTTTTTTTTTTCTGTTTTGGACACAAAAACCAAATAAGGAGATAAATTAACATGCATACAATAGGATGCTTTTCATTTGGACCTTTACTAAAACCAGAAGCCAAATCTAGAATGTCAAAAAAACAAATGAACTGAACAGACTAAACCCGTAGTTATTATCAGTTCGAGTAAGTATTTTTACTTCAATTTGGATTGTTTCCAAATTTTGGAAATGCCACCAAATGATTAATTTCATACACTAGATCCAAAATAACCACATCTGGTTGAACAGCTGAAGCAAGAAATTCTAGTCAAATAAGACTTGAAAAGAAGAAGCACCTTATCAAAAAGCCCAACAATGATCACCGGCAGGGCTGTGAATATGACATTATACAATGACTGGAACCAATCATCGTAGAATCTTTGACCAGAAAAACCAGTTTGAAAAGTGAACCAAAATTGTGTCAAAGTGAATGTAAGATTCTTGTAAAAGAAGTATGTGATGACCTGCAATAAAGAAATATCAGGAATGTTATCGCCTAGTTAGTTTTCACAAAATCTAAAATTTGGTAGAACCACAGACCTTGCATATTCTAAGATATGACCACCGTCCATGCACAAGAAGTAAATCTGTAAGAAAGCGAAACTGAGCAATTGCAAAATCACTGGCCATCACTGCTTGCATCCCTTCCAACCCACTTATTCCAATACCAATATGTGCAGCTTGAATCATGCTTACATCATTGGCACCATCACCTATACTGAGTGTTATTTTACGTGCACCCTTCTTTACCAAACTAGTCACCTGCAAAATAAGTTCAAAGTTGTGAAAACCAAACACCAGGAAATGATCCATATTTCATATTAATAATAATAAGTTGTGTATTAAGGGGGCAATGTTAAAAGGCTTGGGTTCACAAACCAGGAACTTAGTTCTAATGTTGCCAATCACGTTAATTTTTCAATTGTAAGGATGCCATAGCCATTGCAATATTTATTCCCAAGGACAGAAAAAATATAGTACTTTCTTATGATGCAACATTCTAGGACTTGACATTGGTATCAGGCATAGCATGAACAGCAAAATAAATAAGAGAACAAAACCCAGTACAAGCATCCCATATAAATATCTTCCATGATGAAGATCACCTGTGCTTTCTGTAAAGGAGAAACACGGCAGCAAACAACTGAGTGACAATTCAAGCTCAAATTCAGCAACATTACTCGTAAAGTCGGGTCCAATGCATACATCAAACACTTCCCATCTATAACAAGTGCCAATTTTGGTCCAGATACAGTGCGTAAATAGTGCTGCGCTTCCTCAAGGCACTTCTTTAGTTCTTTTTTTACTTCTTCCTTTATAAAGCGTGCAATTTCCACTTGGTCACCCTGATAAAGAATTCAGTTACCATGATGAATGATTTAAGGTATGCACTGACAATAAGGTGACTAGGAAATGCTGCATACCCTGTTTTCAACTTCTCTAATTGCGTCAGTTTCCGAACTGATAATGAACTGTTTCATATCATTGTTAATCAAGTTGCATGCTGCAGGAATGATATAGACACAGAGAATTCAAGAAACTGAAAATGAAAAATAAGGAAATGGCACATATCTCAATACAAAAATAGAGGAAGTTGGTCCAATAGAATAAGCACACACCATAAGCTATATTTATTGCTGTTTCCATCTTGTCCCCAGTTAACACCCAAACCTTAATCCCAGCTCTAGAAAGAGTTTCAATGCAAGCTGGTACTCCTTCTTGAAGCTTGTCTTCTATAGCAGTGCTTCCAATCAAAATAAGATCCTTTTCCACAAGTTCTGCCACCTATGCAAGTTTCAGAATCTATATGTGAGGATGAATTAAAATGCATCTAAATAAAATGTGATATTAAGTTTAACAATCCAATGACTCCAGGGGGAAAGGAATTGCTCATTGTGAAAAAAAAATTGATTTGTTCAGGATTATGCCATTCAAAAATCATTTAGCAAGAGTTTGTAATGACATAATCTAAGCTCATTCCATTTTTATGCTGCAATAGTTGAAACCTATCGATTAACAAATTTCAAATAATCATTACATAATAAAAAAACTGCACATGCATCTGGCAGCCTAACATTATCCCACAATTCACTAAAACACAAATAATAAACAAAAAATTATTTCTTGAAATACTACATAAACATTTTCACATGAAAGATAAAACATGCAGCTTTCGGTGGCCAAAAAAAAAAGCAGCTATACCAATGAAGATACTTCTTTAGATGTGAGAAATTATATTGTGAAAGATGATGAAAATAATGATCATTCATTAACTTTCACCATCATTGATAAAACACAACCCCACCCACCAACAACAGACAAAAATCTGCAAACATGATATACCTCATCTAATTTCTTCTCGCGATCTCTGAGAGAAGATTTAGCTTGGATAAACTTCTCATTCCAGCTTTCATATGTACCAGGACTTAAGTCCCGATACGCAAGGCAAAGGGTACGTAATCCAGCAGACCCAAACTGTTCCAAATGTGCCCTAGTTACTTTCTTTAGATCATCATTTCCGGCAGCCAATCTCTCATAAATTACAGTATCAGCACCCTGCAAGTAGCATGTTATTTTCATGTCAAATTCCAAAAGCAATGTTCATCTTATATGACAAATCTTCAGAATATATTACCTTGCAGTATAGTACAAGTCTACCATTAGGATATCGACAAACAACGGACTGGCGCTTCCTTGTGCTATATTAACAATTATTACAATTGATGTTAAGGTTGTCAAACACAGCTCGTAAATGGAATATCAGTTGGAGGGAAGGATGTGCATTTACCTATTGAACTCAAGAACATTCAGAATTTCATAAGCCACATCTTGGATTTTACCCATCTTCTCCACATGAGATTCACGAACATGTATCATAGTAGGTGTGCGCCTAAGGAAAAACTAATTATTAGCCTCAACAATTATTCAGAGATTTCATAAGTGATTGATGCGAACAAATTTTTCATGCTTGGCTTCCTTTTTAAGCACAAAATAAAAATCACAATCGCAAAACATAAGTCAACATCTGACAGTACTCCAATCGCAAACCTGTAGAAGAAAAAACCAAAGTTCTTTGCAGCAGTAACTAAAGCAGCCTCATCAGGAGATGCAGCCTGATATGTGATTTTCTCTGGGGACTCATCTCCTTCAGGAAGAACAGTGTGACATATAGCAAGGCATCTGAAAAATTCCTACAAAAGAAGAAAGATAAATGATTTGAACAACCACGCATTATGGATCAAGGTACATCCTCCATAGCATGCTTACAAGCCAGCATTCAAGTAGCATGGATAAACAATTCAAAGAATCAGGAGTTTTGACAATCCTAAAAAATAATCCTTCATAAGATGTCAATAGCACTTTAAAATTCACATCTTCAAGATTGCACTCATAATTTGTATAACAATGATAGATGAATACCAAAAAAAAAAACGAAAACCCTGATTTCGATCAATTTACTGGCAGTGCAAAGCACCAAAAGCTATACACAAGAAATCAAGAATAAAAAAAGGCAAAAGTCAGTGAATCATGTTTCTTCAATCCGAGCAAGAGGAAAAAAATTATAACTCTCTTTTTCAAGAACATAAAATTTTCCCAGTTACATTCTTATATGCATAAAAGTAGAACTATCATTATGTCAAACCATCAATAATGGTTTCTTATAATAAGTAGGTTAAACAATCAGATATATAGAGCATCTGAGGCACTGCCATACCCATGCAGCAACAAACAAAAATTCTTATTAGAAATACACAAATAACCAGAAAAGGAGAGAACAATATGGTGAGTGACAACAACCAGAACCAAGATTACTGTTTTCAACAAATAGTTCCTATTGAAAATACACAACAAAAGGCTCTATGCTGATATGAAATACATTCACATAGAGAAACAGAAAATGTATTGAAATCTTGCTGATTAAAAAGCTACCTTGCATGTATCAGAGTTGGGTTCATTCCTCCAGGCTCCTCGCATAAGCCTATGATCATCAAAATTAAACCCCTTCTCCTGAATTGCAGTGGATGATTTCCGCACCTGTAAGAAATTCAAAAAAATATTGAGATGTTCCTGAATTCCACACCTGGAAAAAAGAATAAAAAGCTGATAGGAAGTAAAACATCTTTGCCCAAATATAAGTACTTGTGTTTTTTCAGAAATTGAAAAGGAACACATACTTCTTGAAATTTAATCCCAGTCCGTTGTGCTCCTCCCAGCTCTATTTCAGTGACACCAGAACCATAAACCTCTCCTCCGATTGAACACTTAAAGAACTCCATTAAATTTCTTGTTAAAGTTCCAGTTTTATCAGAAAAGATATATTCAACCTGACAAGAGCATCAATTCAAAAATTTTCACTAGGCATAAAGTGAAAAATAACAAAATACAGAGTTCACAACGGCAGTCCTCTGTCACGATATGATGTGCATAGAAATTTGCATATTGATGACAGTGACAACAATAAATAAGCTAGCTGAATGCATAAACCATCAGTTTACCTGTCCAAGTTCCTCATTCAAATTGGAAGTCCTAGCCGATGCAGGGGTGTTAGTTTCAGCGTGGTACATATGTAGGTCTTTATTGATAAATTGAGTGGACTGAATAAATTTAATCATCTGACAAAGAATTTCAGACATTATCAAAAAAGGCACATTCAGCAAGAATATATGTAGACAATACTATAGCAAATGAAAATAGTCATAGCCAAGATACCTACCTCAATAGAAACATATAAAGAGATGGGAATTATTGTCGAGTATAAAGTGATTAGGGTAAACAAAGTTAGAGCTGCAACCTATAGATCCGACAAAGGGAGAAAAAAATGAGAGGAAAATGTCAAGGAAAAGCAAAAAAGAAGAGCATAACTGAAGCAAGATTTATTACCACAAATCGGTTGCCAGGGTTAAACTCTGTAGCCACGGCTTTATCCAGACGTAGATAGTAATACTTGCGGTTTATGAATATGCCACTGCAGAATTTCAAAAAGGCAGGAAACATTATCTAATGGCACAATTCAAAAGGGAGAGGAATAAAAATTTAATAAAAACTCTTAAAGACTACCGACTATCATACCTCCCAATAGCTCCGATGAGGCACATAATGAAAAGCGTTGCAAAAAGAGCAAGTATAAGTTTGTCAAGTTTCCTCTCCAAAGTACTCCTCTTGGAAGGAACATTCATGGAATTCATCATGACCTGTGATTGAATCAAATCATCATAAAGCAGTATGAGTAGAGTGAATCAGTAAAGGACACAAAATGGAAGATACCAACAGGTTTAAAGTGAGTATGACAAGATTTTGTAGAATTCTAACATATGACATTTCCATAATTTGATAATAAAAGTTGTTTCTATTCCTCAAAGAAAAATTGTTCCAGAAAGAAAAGAACACAGTAATTCGGCCAAAGGGAATATGGGACCTTTTCGTACTTCCAATCATTGAATCTTTACAGTTCTAACTTTTCATTGAGGATAGAAGTGAGGAAGTCTTGGACAGGTCTATTTTTCTTATAGACTTTTACCCATCTTCAGTATTCCCATTTGCTTCATTCCCTTTGGACAAAGTTGTCTGAATCCCCAGGTTCCATCCAAGAATAAGGCATTCATTATGAAGATTGTTTTCAAAATAAATCAATATAACATGTTACAAATGAGAAGACCCTATAAAGCATTGTTGCGAAACATTTATGTTGTGTTAAAATTAGTAGGGACTTGCATATCTACCTTCATTTTTCTTTGTGTTGCCATTTTGTTGTTGGTGGTAAGCATTGGGTTATTTACTGACAAAGATAGAAGAACTACTACTCCACCCAAGAGGTTTTGGGAGAGGGAGAACAGCAAAATTTTATGGAAGTATGACACTTTTGCAGTGTTCAATGTGTGAATGATTGGTCTCTTATTGAGAATTCTCAAGTATAATTCTCTTTCCAAATGCAAGCTTTATTTGACATATGTTTTCTTAGCTTCTTAAAGAGTCCATGCTCCTCCATGTAGATTTCCAAGTGTTTCTTTCTCTGACATTCAACAGGAAAGGTACTTTCTGATATAATTTCTGTACCTTTTCTTTTGAAAGATTTTTTCCTTTTTCCTTTGTGTTGTCTGATCATAATAAAATTTCCCTTATTAAGAACAATGAATCTACTACCCTCCCCGCCCATTGTAGAAAAAAATCACAACTTAAGTCAGGGCTTGCAGTCACAATAATATAGAATTACTTTTCTGAAATCTATTGGAGTTAAATCATGGGCCACAAACAAGGAAATCCACATGCATTTGTTACAAAAGTAGAGATGCAATGTGGGTAAGCAAGGATTAACAGAACTGCAAAGCAGTTTATAAACAACAAACCTTTGTTTCATGACCTGTAAAAATAACAGCACCAACAATGTACTCTGTGTTCCTCAGACTACATCCCTGTAAACACAAAACATGTGGTTAATATGTAAATTCAAGATTAGTTACATCACTGAAGAGTACAGGAAGTCACTGATCAAAGAGATTTAAGAAAATGGATATTTTCCATTTGTTTTCTTTTAGATTGAGGATCATGCAGCAGTTATGTGAAACATTCAATAAATATACTCTGTCTGAATTCATAATAGAGAGAATAGGAACGTGAATATTAAGATAATGTCTAAGGAAGAAAAAATTGAACATACTCTTAAAAGAATTTGGTTTGGAGTGAGAGGCAACGTTTGCTTTTGGAATATGAGATTCCCAGTGAAAGTGTATAATGAATTGTTTGGTTGCTCACACTGCATCTCACCTGCAGTAACAACAGGAAGACTTGTAAGGTAATTCACATGATCATGCTCAAAAAGTGGAATTTAAAGCACAGAGGAAAGAGAAGAAAAAATATTGCTTAAATGAGAATAATTAACGGCAGTTTTAAGCGATATAAATTAGCATATGGAAACATCATGTAAAAATATGTTATACCAGCCACTATAAGTAATCAAAATAAAGAGGAGCTACTGTAAGCCATCCACTTCACATTAAGTCAGGATTGTTGTACAGCCAGAGCATGAAGTGTGAGGTATAGAGCTAGCAATTTCAGACAAGACACATCACAACATGAATATCATGCATTGTGCTCTAGAATGTAATACCTAGGAGAGCAAGGAGAAGTCTATGTTTGAAAAAACAAAATTAATAATCTACCAAAAATAAGATTATTGATGAGCTTAAACTGATGGGGAGGAGTTTAATTTCCAACATATAGCATTTGGAAACAGTATCTATAGCAGATGACCACACTGACACCTGCTAGGAAGCTGTCATGGACATTGAAGGACACCCTATCTACTCACTACTTGCATCCTCTTCAGTAAATAATAACAGCATAAAAATGTTCCTTGCATCAGGTGATTAGATAATTGTGATTATATCTGTTCAAGACTTCTTGACATCATTAACAGAAGTTTCCTAAGCATGTAATTCTAAACCTTGAGCATGTACAAAAACCAGATACGTATATTTGTGGCCTCCAAACAGAAAATAACCTTTAAATTCAGCAGCTTTATCAGGAGTCAAGTAATCCCACGTCCTTTCCAGTGCCTTTCTGATCTTCAAATTTGTTTCCCCATCCAAATTTGCAGTCTGAAAACAGAAGGCAAAATTAAAGACAACAAATAAAAATATAAATGGTACCAGCTGATCAGTTCACACTTTAAAGTTTCAGGGCAATAGTAATGAAATAAAGAGACCAATAGAAACAGCAATTATTATTATTATAATAATAACTATATTATGAGTATGGTAAAAGAAAACCTCGGTGTAGCAGACACCATCTGCATTTGTACTTGCTAGGAAAAGCAGATCCGCAGGAAAGAATCCATCCTTCTTAACCTGTTATCAATGCAAAATAAAGCTTTAAAAACACACAGAGAGAGAGAGAGAGAGAAGCTTTCACAGAAACTTTTACAGACGGTGATTATAATGACACTGGTTATTTTCCATATAAAACACATGTTAGTCGAGTCAATGTTGAATCCAAAATCCTATTGTGCAGTCAACATAAAAAGTCATATTTAGAAATAAAACTGAATTGTGCTTTCATAGAATGTATTTCCATACATCTCTTACAGTCCCAACACAATCAGCATAACAGCAACATGGTGGCTGACAATATGTATAACAGTCAGAACTAGGCAACAATTTCACTTTGTGAGGGAACAAAATAACTAATGATCCAAGTTCTGTATAGCTTTATCTAGTCACCTTTGACTGCAGCATCATTATAATGTCACTTAAACCACCTACTACCACCACAAGAACAGCAGCAGCAGCAGTACATCAAAAAAGAAATGAACGGGAAAAAGCCAAGAACAATAACAACGTATCCATAAAACAATCTCCAGCTGTATGGATTTTTCTGTATAGCCTTATCTTGTCACCTTTGACTTGCACAGCATCATTATAATGTCATTTAAACCAACTACTACCACCAAAATAACAGAAGCAGCAGTAAATCAAAAAAGAAATGAGCGGGAAAAAGCCAAGAACAATAACAAAATATCCATAAAACAATCTCCAGCTGTATGGATTTTGCCTAGAATGCTCCCAAATAGCAGAATTATTTCCTCCCAAAGTAGCAACTCCCTAACGCTCAACAACTGTATTTTTCATCACATTTCCAAATTCAATCTTCCCAATAAAACTTAAATCCGAAAATATTTAAAGCCTACCAAGCAAAAGGTAACGAACAATATAACAGGATGTGTTAACCAAAAGCACAAGGAAAGTTTCTTTTTAAAATACTTTCCTTTAATAGTCACAAACTTACAATAACAAATAGCAGTAAAATTGGAATTGAAAAAAGCTGCTATAAGGTGGCATAGCAACATTAGAAAATATGGTAGAAAGTTGGGGCCAATAACAAGGAGGTGACAGCAAGCACCCCTACAGAAACTCTGTAAATACCATAAAGAAGATTGCATCAACTACTGGAATAGTCTTCAAAACTTAATCTAGTCCTAAAGCACTATGAGTACATCCATTGGAAAGCATAAAATTGCAGCACGCTTGACAGAAGCCTTTAAGCTCAAGTGACCTGTACCCTTACACAAAGGGGAGGTTATGGAGGGATAATGGCATTGTATAAAGTTATTTTATTTTTACAGTGAAATAACAACAAACTCAAGCACACTCACCCTGACAATATCTCCAACCTGCAACTTCTTCCATGGTACAGCCACCCACTTATCATCTTGCAACACGTCTATAAGACTGTTGTTAATTACCATATCATTCTGAAAACGCTTCTGTTGAACATAATTAAGAAACAAAAGAACAGAAAATTAGCATTTCTCCCAAAACTGATGTTAAAAGTGAAGAAGATACTACAGTAATTCATTCTTCAAACAAACCATTGTAAAAGAGGAATCAAAAGACAAGGCTTGCAAAACACAATAACCATGAATAACACTCACCCAGTCCTCAAATGCCTCCTTAATGAGAGAGACAAGCAGCACCAAGCTCAGAGGAACGACATTTGTCACTGGATTAACAGGACTGCACCATCAAAAGAGCTATATTAAGTACAATGTGTATACATTTTGGATGATAGAAAATGAAATAGCAAAGATAAAAAAAAATCTTGAGGATAGTTTTCAAGATGCCCAACCTCAGTGGTATACAATAGCACATGCAGAATCTTAAGAGAAAAGAAAAGAAAAGAAAAGAAAGAAATCTTTCAATCACATTAACATAACTCAAAAAATAGGCAATCAAAACTTGTACAAAGAAAAGTGAAAAGTCCCACTTCTGAATTGAAATTAGCTAACTGCTTCAGAAGCTTGGTTACGCAGGAGCTTATTTGTAGTTGTTTTATTATTTTAGTAATTATGTTTTATTCCATTAGTTAGTAGTCATGTGCCTAGCATGTGACTTTATAATACTGCACGACTAGGATTAGAAAGTTTCTGTAGGAGTTTAATAAAGGCCTGAAATTAAAAGTTCTAATTGTAAACCTGGTACAAATATGCTTTAAATCAGATCAGTGTTGTCAAGCGGTGCTGAGGTGCTCCAGGTGAGGTGAGGCGAGGCGAGGCCCAGGCGCCTTTATTAGCCGCAGGCGTTGGATTTCAATGAGGCGCTGCCTAGGTGAGCGCCTTGCGAGTGGGTGCAAGGCACTAAGGCTAGCGCCTGCTTGAAGTTCTTCCTTTTCTGTTGGATTTTCCTTTATTTTTAATTTACCACAAGAAACAACTTTGGGGTATTTTTGTAAAAAACAAAGATTAGGGTAAAAACTTTTTAAAAAAAAATCATTAAAGTGGGAGACAAACAGACAATGAAGGACACTTAGAAAAGAAACACCAACCACACTTTCTTTTTCAACAATGGATGTCGAAGAACAACACATCTGTACAATTAATACTTTAATTTTTCTAAACAAATGCAATGTAGTTTGAGAGATGAGAATTTCGATTATAATCATGAAATGGAGGATATGGAGGATTCAAGTGAAGGAAAGGAAAGCATGGATAGAGATGTTTTTGAAGATTAAAGAATAATGATGATGATATTTAATTTTTCTTTTTAATCTATGTGGCTACTTACTACTTTAAATTATCTTATTTTGTTTTAAGGGTGAAAATATAACTTTATATGACTATGTTATGGTATTTTATATTTTCCTTCGATTTTCTAATGATCTAATCTTAATTGGGAAGATATATATTTTAGATTTATATAATATAATATAATATTTTTTTAATTTATAGCATATCGCCTTGGTTCATTTGGGCTTGCGCCTAGTGCCTCAGGCATTTTACAGGTTTGGTGCCTTTTAGCGCCTTTCGCCTTTGATAACATTGAATCAGATATACAGCCATTTTTATCATCAATAACTTGACGAACTTGGGATTTCTTAAACCCTAAGTTCAGTACTCAGTTAAAACTTCTTTCCTACTTGTTTCTACCCTTAACTCTGCTGATCTATTGTTGTTTTTCTCCCTAAACCATACCACTTGGAGCATATCAATTAGAAGGCCTAGTTTCCTCCATTCACAAGTCCAGATAAGTAATAACAGAGTGCAAAAGTTTGCAAACTCGTACAACAGAACTATCTAGAAAATGCTAAGAGAGAATCTTTTTCGTATCTGTTTACACATGCATTTATGTGCATGATCCCAGACAAACTAAAAGTTGAGATCGTGTCCAAGACATTCGCCTAGGGCATTTGCAGGGCAGACTTTGCTCAAGCTACTGACAATGCAAGTCTATCGAGAAAAATATCGATGGTTACAAAACCCGCAAGTTTGAAATAGCAAGCATACCTGATTGGTGTCATTGATAAGATCGAGATCAATAGAAAATAACAATTCGCCACCCGCCTGAACTGCCAGTGTTAAAACACGGAATTTTCATGAATGGAGGTCACCAAAAAAGGATTAAAAGAACCAACCTTACGAATTTTACACTTAAGCCTAACCAATTAAACTAAATTAAATTAAATTAACTCAAATCTTCTAAACCCTAAATAATTAAACTTGAAACTAAAAAAAAATGCATTAACCAACAGAAATTATAACTTCTAACCTGTTCAAACAATCCTTTGGGTACAAATGTAAAGAAGTTGTACTTGGTAGTTGATATTGAATTTCCCTGAAAACCATATCATATATTGAAAATTAATTAATTAAATTAAATGGAACCGAACTGAATAAAAAAGAAACGACACAAACCTTGAATCTGACAGGGAGATTGGCGTCGCGATCATTGCAGTAGATGGTGCGGTGACCAGGGGCCTGAGGCTGGACTCGGCCGAGTGTTACAGTCCGAGACGGCGCCGGAGTGTGAAAGCTGGAGTCGCGAGTCGTTCTCGATCTGGATCCCCTAAGCCTTTCCCATCCACCACTCATCTTTCTCACCAGTCCAAAATTCTTTCCTCGATTTTTTTTTCAACAAAAAAATATGGAATCTAGAAGTTTCTTTCCGTTCATAAAGAAGCAAGTGTAAGTACGGTCGATGAAGCAGAGAGAAAAACGAATTAAAATCCCTTCCCCTGCCCCTCCCTCTTCTCCTCCTTCGATTATTTTTCCTTTTTGCCTTTTCTTTTCTCTTTTACTATTTATTTTTGCAGTTACAGCATAGCCTTTCTTGGTTATTATTGATTTATAATTGATTATTAGTAAATAACTATTTAGTCTAGATATTTGAATAAAGCTACAATTTAGTCCCCCTTGTTTGAAGATTTATACATTGACCTCTAAACTCTTGTTAACAACTAAATTTATAAATAAGTAGGTTCCAACTTCTTTAATCTCGAGTTTAATTTGGAGTTAGATTGTATTTATTTTTTATTAACATGGGTATTTGGGTTAGTTTGTATGCACCTGAACTAATTCTACAAATCTTGAAGTTAATGACCATATAAGCATCCGTTGGCTTTAAAATTTGTGAGACTCAAACTAATAATTTTTATGGAACAAATTCAAGTTAGATTGTATTTGGTTAGTATATGATTAGTTATAAAAATAAAGATAAAATATAAAATAAATTTATTTATAAAATAATTTTGAAATAACTTTTTATCTTCTCAAAACAAAAAAATATAAGAAAATTCATACATTATCTTCGTCTTTTTTATTTATAAACAATAACTTCAAGGTTTGCTTGTTTTTTTCTTTGTTTAGTTATTGATTAATCTTTATTCTTTACAATTTCATTTCATTTAAATATTTTTTTCTTAGTTTATAATACAGATTTTTGGTTTTCAAATAAAAACGAGGACTAAGTTATAATTGAATGCAAAATCTAGGGACCGAAGTATAATTTAATCTTTTATTGGATTAATTCCCAAAACTATTTGTATTCTCAGTCTTTTCCGTGGGTTCTTCTAGTTAGTTTCTAACCAAAAAGAAATCCAATAAACAGTGTGATTTCATGGAACTTTAAGATTGCTTAATTGTGTCAATATTAAAAATCGAACTTTACGCGCAATTGGGGCGCGTTGACTGTCGCGCGCAGCCAGCCCTGGTGGGATAGGCATTGGTTTGGTTGATAGCCACAGACACGACCAGTTGGACGGAGTCTTTTATAATAGAAGTTTCCAAAAAAAAACCCAGAGGAGGGGAAGGACTTTTATGTTCGGGGGAGTGGAAGTTATTGAACGGCGCCGTTTATGTGACATCTCGTTGAATTTTCAGTTGGTGGCCGTGGGTGGGACACGTCCCTAAATTATGGAGATTAAGGGTTGGTTGGGTTAGTTTATCATGTTATTAGAGCTTTGGACAGCTGGCCCACGTTTCTTACCGGAGAGTTTTTGGAATTTTTTTTTTTTTTTTGGGAGTTGCTAATGGCACAGCTTTTGTCTATTTGCACAATATTCGAATTATCCTTGTAAACATCTCAAAAGTTAAACATTTGTTGGGTTTTTTTTAATTATTATCATGATTAATTTTTTTATTAGAAAAAATATCTTTAATTATTACTAGTCAAATTCAGTAAAAAACCGGAAAAAAAATCATTTTTTTTCACCATGCACGTGCATGGTGTAAAAAACTATGGATTTTAATAGTTTTTTTTTACTTTTTGATTTTTTCTTTTTTAGACGCCGGCATGAAAGAGCAAAGCAGGCATGAATGCAAGAGCTTTTGTGGTTCGGTCAGTGCTGGGGTAACTTCCTTCCTACTTCTCTGACAAAATCAACCAAGCGTCACGACATGTTGTTGATATTGATTGAGTTTGAGGGATTTTCGCTGACTGAATTCATCCATAAACCTAGACCCCGTAACCTTCATAACCAACTGAGTCTGTTTTTTTTCAGGCAAATTAAACATTAATTGTTTCTAATTTGTTAATAAAGAAAAACATTAAAAGACAAGGAACCTAAGTAAATAGGTGCAGGCTTTAAAATCTGCATGATAAATATCATTTTGGTCCTAATACTTTCCAAGTGATAGATGTTTGGTCGCTCAGGTTTTCACAAATCCAATTTTGATCAAAAATATCATTTTTCTCTTATTCAGGTCCCTCGTTTGAGAAAAAAGAGAGTGATGTGAATCAGCTCACAAACACCAGGACTCATGTTCCAAATAGGCACATCACAAGGTTGAAAACGAAGACATTGAAAAAAGAATTGAATGGATTGGTTATGCAAGTTTCAGCCAAGTCTAAACTTGGGGATCCTTTGGAACATCAAAAGGAGGCCTTAATACATTTAATTCATGTGCAAGAGGGACCCAGTTCACTCTTATTTGGACCATAAAGTTTCGACAACAAGACTGCTAATTTTGTATCAGTTTCAGTCAGTCTTGTTCTGTGGTGTTTCCATATATTTTGTAGATTCCTAACTAGTTTTGGATTTCCTATTATGTGTGAGAACATTAATTATTTTCTTTAAAACATTAATTATTTTCTTTAAATATTAGGATTTATTATTTTTATTTTATTTTCCTTGTCAAGTGAAAAGAAAACACAACAAATGAAACAAAGGAATTCAAGCTAACTTAGGAAACATATGTAGCGGCAAAAAAGAGCATTAAAGACAACATCATTTTTCTTTTAAAAGAATGATAAATAAAAGGTTGATATCAAAATCCTTTTCTAAATTGGAAACCAAAAAAGCGGTAACTTCTCTTTTAGTTCCTAAGATTATTGGGCAGTGTTATAGACTATAAATAAGTCTTGTATCAGATCTAAAATGTTTTTTCTTTTCTTCTTCTTTTCATAACAGAACAAGACTTGGACTAATGAGCTTTATTTTTATTTTGTTAGCTACAGCTCAAAGCTTGTTTTGGCTTAATTAACACTTTTTTTAGCTAGGATCCAAGGGTTTATTTGGATTAAGGTTTGAGCTTACTAGTAAAGGTTTTATGTTAGTTTTTGTAAGTAGATTAATCTAGCCCACAAGGGTAAACTCATCAGGGATAATTTCTCAAAACTATTTAAACAAATCTAAAGCCTAAATTTCAGCACCTGTAATGAATAATACTTCTGAACTTTTCAGTTTAACGTGTAGAGAGATTATTACATTCTTTGGTTTTTAAATGAATTGAATCTAATTTATCAAAGATTAACTGGCTTCGTGGCATCATTTGACTTTATTCCAATAGTGTTGGTGCCTTGGGATAGGTTTTCATTGTGTTATACTCCTATCAGATCTTTTTTGGCTTTTCGAGATCATATCTCAATCTTGATTGTGGGTTGTGTGATCACATGATCACGAGGTTCGCATCAATTAGTATTAGAGCAAGGCTCCAAGAACAAGTCATATCCTTCTGAATTTTTTGTTTTCCTAGTGTTCGTTAAGTTCTTTTCAATGTTTGCATCAATCTTCTTCTTTGTGTCTTTTGCATACTAGTAAAAAAAATTAATATTTCATTTTGTTATTGTCTCTAAACATATCATTGGCATAAAAGTCAAAAAAAGATTAAAAAAATAGAAGAGAAAAGACGTTATTTAAAGCTTGTTACAATTCTGCCGCAGAAACACAACTCATAGAAAATTACCTTAAAATTAATTGAAATTTCATACACTACTCATTGGGGGTGAAATTGCACTGTATATTAAATTTTGAATTATTTAGATATTTGTTTCTTGAGGTTTCAATTTGGGGTTTAATTCAACCGCAAACTGATCGTACATTTCGATAACTAGGCGTAAGAGAACGACCTATAAACTAAGATCTGTAGTTTTTTGGGTATCAAGATACTACATATTGAATTTTATGTCATTCCAATATCGTTAGCTTTGGGTTCAATTCTGGTGCTTTAAAATTGCATAACAATCATATTTGCGTCAAGTTCCAAAATGTATTTGTGTATTATTTTTTTGAATAAATTAGTTTTTTTTTCTATTATATATGGGTTATTTAGGAGTCAGATAAGTATCTTCATTAATTTTCACTTCTGTTTTATTTCGTGTCTTTGTTTTGTTCATAATTCGTATGAATTTGCATTGCTACTCGCGAAATCATAATCATAGTTTTGTTTTGCTTGTTTTCAATATATTTATTGATTCTTAAGTCTATATTCGAATTGGATTGTATTGTGAAAGTCTCTAACTTTGATTGGTTGGATTTTTAGTTTTAAAAGAACCAAAAGAAAGCAAGTTGTCAGGTAAAAGACATAATGAGTTTATTAGAGTGAAAAACCCTGATTTTATGTGAAACACATGATTTGTGAGGATATATTTTGTGTTACTCACCAAATTTTTACAGATTTCAAAGGGTGTTTGAAAACAATGAATCAGTGACACTAAACAACGAATCAATGACACTAAACATCGAATTCTCTTTCCAAATATGAGTTAATGGCCAACAAAGTAAACTTTTAACTACGGTGACCAAAGAGTTGAAAAATGACATGGACTCAATGAAGCAACAAAATAGTGGGGCTGATCACCAAAGAAGTAATGTCCGAAGGGCTGTACAAAATGATAGAACAGATTTTTATAAGTTTGTTGATGATAACGCAAATGTGGGTGGTGATGACTATGAATTTGCATCTATGGGTCAGGGGAATAGGTTTGGGCCAAATAGAGCAAGAAGAAATGTAAGCTTCGAATATGGTTGAGTTTTTGGTCAGGGAGAGAATTCTCGAGATTTTAAGCATCGTGACGATTCAAGCAAAGAGTTAGGTACCATTAAGTTGAAAATACCTTATTTCTAAGGAAAGAATGGTCTGGAAGCATATCTAGAGTGAGAAAAGAAAGTTTATTGGATCTTTGATTGTCATCACTATACAGAACTTAAAAAGGTAAAACCCATTGTCATTAAGTTTATAAATTATGCACTAATATGGTGGGATCAACTTGTTTTGAGCAGGAGAAAGATTGGCGAAAGGCCTATTGAGTCATAGGATAACATGAAGTTTATAATGAGAAAACGATTTATTCCTAACTTTTATTGCATAGAGCTCTTTCATAATTGCAAAGTTTATATCAAGGTAAGGTATGAAAGATTACCACAAGGAGATGAAGATTCCAATTATCAGGGTTAATATGGTTTAAGATAGGAAAGCTATTATGGCTAGATTTCTTGATAGGCTGAATAAAGAGATAATTAATGTTCTTGAGTTACAACACTATATAGAGGTAAAAACAAAACATGGCTCATATGGTTACTAAAGTGGAGCGACAACTTAGAAGGAAATGAAATGTTTAACCAGTGTTTAATTTGAGCTTTTCATCATCTTGGAAACCGAATTTAAGAAAAGAAAGGGTTGCCCAACCAAAACCTTTTGTCCCTACCAAAGTCGAGCCACCTAAAGTTAAGGTTAAAGCCTTTATGGATTTTAAAGGTAAATCTAACACTCAACCTAAACATACTCGTTGTTAAATGTAGAACAAAAGGGTTCTTTTGGTAAGAATATTATGGAAAAATTATCTTATAAAGGTAGAGACCTGGAAAATAGAATTAGAAATAAAAAAGAAGTATTCAAACTTGTTTCCATAAATAGGTATGAATTTAAATTTCATAAAAAGGGTAGAATGTAAACCCCTGGACTAAGATCTTAGGAAATTATTGAAAGATTTTAAATGGATTTAAATAGGTATTAATCAAAAATAATAATTACAAACCCTTCAGCAAAAAAAATATATGAGTTCTATTAATTAGTGGTAAACTTTGATTGTATGAAATAAATAAAAATAAAATAAATATGATATTAATTAAAATGAAGTTTTGTTTTAGAGGTAAATATGGATGAGAGTATCCAATGAATTAGTTTGAAAATTTTGATGATTTAAGTAAATAAAATAGTAAGCAAATTTGAATTTTTGCATAAAAATATTTTCTATTGTCTAGTTTTAAGCTATTAATCATAAATCTCAATCTAACCATTGGATCATGTTGAAAGTTTTTGAGTAATCTCCTGACATGTTGTTCTACCTTATTTTAAAATTTTAGGTCAATCAGATATCTAGAAGGTTATGTGAAATTACCAGTTTCCAGGAGGAAATATAAAAAAATAATATATGGACTCATTAATGGCAAAATTTTAAATAAATTGAAAAGTTCATTTCCCCCTTTCTATAACCAACAACTGGCCACAAGGAAAAAAAAAATAAAAGATCCTTTTTTTCTTGCATTTTCTACTGCAATTCTTCTAAAATTAAGGGTCTTTGGCTGGTTTAAGATAGATAAAAAGAGAGAAAATACTAAAAAAAACCTAAGATTTAGAAGGATTTGAAGAGAGGAAATGTTGATTTTAGTGAGAGAAATAATAGATTAAAGAGGAGAAAGAAGAATTAAAAGAGAAAGTTGCAATGAAGGAGATTGTTGGTTTCAAAGCCTTTGGGTAAAGTGTTCAACACTATGTAACTTATGTTATTTGAAGTTTGATTATGTGAGGGGGAGAAATCCCTAATTTTTCTTCTAGATTTTTTAGAAGAATTGGGGAAAATATAAAATTGTTTGTGATTTTGTTCAATTAGTATATGATGATTGTTTATTAGTGCAAATCAAGAATTTTTTTTTTTTTTGTAAATCATAGGTAAATGAAGGGCTGAAATTGTTTGTGACTTTGTTTAATTAGTATATAATGATTGTTTATTACTACAGATCATGAAACAATATGAGAAAATTATAGGTAAACGAACGGCCGTTAAGACCAGCCATAAAAGAGTTTTAAGGGATGGTTTATTTGACTAAGTGATGTGAAGTAAGAGTTATTAGTTGATAAAATTGCATGAGAAAATTGATAAAATTGCATGCAGAAATTGCGTTTAGTAAGGGTTATTAGTTGAGATTTTGCATGTGTTACTAAAATTAAATGTTTTAAAGTCCAAGTAAAAGTTGTAAGCTTGTGAATTTGGCAAGATTTAGAATTTCATATAAATACTTGTGATGCTATATGAAATTTGATTTATGAAAAAGTTTTAAATGCAATAGATTAAGTAATTATATGGCTGAACTCATGATGGTTTAATGAAAGATTTAATGTAAGTAATGTGTGGAAATAATAGAGAATTAGGTATGAGTATAAATTGTTATTTTTTTGTGATATAATGTTAATGTTTGTATATTAGAAGCTTGTAGTTTTATTAATGTTGTTCATAATAATCAAATTGTTAATATGTAAGATGATGTAACTTGAAAAGGGGTCACAATGTTTAATGCATGAATGGTTAAAATGTATTTTATATAAAAGTATGATTTGGTAAGGTTAAAGTTAAAAAGAATAGGAAACTTTTATATACAATTGGAAAATTTTTAACTTAAATTGTGGAATTAGTTAGTATGATTAAATTATAAACCAACAAGGATTTAAATGTAATTATGTAAAATATTTGAATTAATAAGAAATGAGTTACTTAGAAATTTGATGAGGTTTGATAATATAGAATTGTATTAACACAAATATTGATTCATGTGGTGAGTTGTTGAAAATACTAATATGGATCCCTTCTTTAAAAAATCCTGAGAGGTATTAGGAGCTGGATTTTCAGTTAGAGGAGCTGGTAGGTGACTAGCATCTTAAATTTTTCTTTAAAATTAGTGAATCTTTTATTAAAATTTTAACTTCATAGTTGTTGTATTATGTTAATGAATGTGGTTAGACCGAGAAAAAAAATAGAGTTAGGAATGTAGATGGAAAGGGATATAATATGATTGAATGGGAATATAAAGAAACTAACCTATGGAAATGGTATATATGTTACATTTGAAAAGATTAGTATTAGGATTTGAATTACATAGTCAGCCTATAAATTAGGGACTTTGAACTTAGTTAGCCTAGAATGGCAACTAAGAGATTTAAATTACATAGTCGACTTGTGAATTAAAGACTATAAACTTAGTTAGCCAAGAATAACAACTACAAGATTTGAATTACATAGTCGATCTATAAATTAGGGACCATGAGCTTAGTCAACCCAGAATGACAACTAAAAGATTTGAATTATATATGTGAATCATGATTTGGGGATTTTGGATATAGATATATAAAAATGGTAATTAAATGATTGTGATTTCATGGTATAAATTGTTATTCAATTGATTTGAGAGTACTGTATAAGTTTGTTTTAAGGAAAGTCATCTGGTAAGTGACTCATTTTACGACTATGGATGGAACAAGTAATAATATTACATGAAATTCTAAACTGTCGATTAACTAGAGTTATTCATGATGGAAAGTTTGACGAAGGTTATTAAAAAACAGTTTAAATTTTTGTTTTGAGAAAAAACATGCATAAATGTCTTAAGACTAACTAATATCTTTAAATTATTATATTTCATATAGGGCCATCACATATTTCAGAACAACACTGAATTAATTGTTGCTGTTATATAGCTTTTGTTAGGTATATATTAATTATTTTTTGTAAACTCTATAGTCATATATATTTGATGATTTCATTGTGTCATGTATTAAATGTTGTAATTTAGCTTAACATGTACTTATTAACCATCTTTTTAATGTGTGTGTGTTATAAGGAATTGATATATAAAAGTGTTATATAATGGTTATGAATTATGAAGTGAAAGGATATATGTAGTTAAATAAATGAACTAAAGGTATACTTAAGGCATCTATATGGTAATTTTTAGAATGTATTTTATATAGGACATAAAAGGATAAATTTTGGACAAAGCTTTGTATAAGGGAGACTTTGTTGAAACTTTATTAAATTCATTAAACCATATAATTAGTTTGATTTAAAAATATTATCAAATATGACATAAATAGTGTCCAAGAAAACAAATTATAAAATGAAAAGTCTAAT
>Ga0325414_1001507_pt1 | contig 22625 bp, 13 predicted proteins | sample PopdelMetagenome_8_FD_206183 | JGI IMG/M metagenome (GOLD analysis project Ga0325414, IMG submission 206183) | Populus deltoides microbial communities from Bellville, Georgia, United States - Leaf-PdKOR-R3 | ecosystem: Host-associated > Plants > Phyllosphere > Phylloplane/Leaf | place: USA... | reverse complement strand
GTCTCAATTCCAACAATACACATCAACGCAATCACAATTTTCTCAAACATTAATATAATATAAATGAAGTATTAAATGACACTAAATAAATAAACAAACTTACATGTAAAATATAAATACATGAATATAAATTAAGTTAATACATACAATTTAAAATATATTAATACAATTTAAGTCACAACAGTTTCTTAAGATACAAAATACATGAACATTCAATTTAAACTAGATAACAAAAGGATAGAAAGATCTAATATTCACTCCTGACATGAGTGTGACGGAACTGAAATAAATATAACATTGGATAATAAATATCATGGAAAAACAATATTAACATCGGTAATTGAGTAATTTATTCAAGACTAAAATTCATTCATACTTCTTAGAACTCCCCACTTGGTCCTTTTAGGATTTCTTTCTCATGAATTCACTAACATTTTTCCATTCCAGTAACAATTTCTTACCAACATCATATATTAATATCGAAGAAAAATTTCTTCAAGAAAGTGCCAATGCCAATTTATTGGTATCATTAATTATTCTTCACTTGATAGTTAATCAAATCTTTTCTTTTCTAAGAATCTTTGGATGGTAATGTTGATACTAATGAATCTTATTAGTATCATTAGTCTTTCATATTAAGACCGACCAATCAAGTTTGTCATGAATGCTGATATTAATGTAACCCATTGATACCATTAATTATTCCTATACCAAATAGTTAATCAAGTTCCAATAATACCTTAAAATATCCTTGGAATTGCTAATGTCAAGGATCCTTGACATCATTAATCTCCATACCAAGAATAGAAAATCAAGTTTTTGTGGAAATGCCGATATCAATGTAGCCCATCGATATCATTAACTATTCTTAACCTGAATAGTTAATCAAGTTCAATATCCTTCATGTTCCATAATGATCATGCCAAAGTTAACAAACTCTACTAACATTATTAGTCTCCCGTACTTAGGACCAACTAATCAAATCCAAAAAAATACTAATTTCAATGGAACCCATTGATATCATTAACCATTCCTAATCGGGATAGTTAATCAAGTCTGTTTCCATTTCTCAGCCGTTTCATTAGGTATTTTCTCTTTTTGGAACATATGTATATATAATCCAAAAATTAAAAAAGAACCATAATTATGTACATTTTAAAAGAATATAGGTATAGAACATCTACCTATTACAGAAGCTTGCTCCCCTATTGCTGTTGAGCAACTCCTGTGGTCCCTCTTGTATTCACAAGTATTCCACATTATTTCCTATTAAAGTTACATTTCTCATAATAACAATAATAATAACAAATGTTGACCTCCCTTCAACATATTTTCCTTAACATTTGTATTTCCCATTACATCCTTTAAGATTTGTTCTTTATTTAATCATAGCTAATATTATAAATTTCAGTTTCGAACACGGCTTATTTTCTTTGAATGCTAAGACACAACACTACACATTTTTTGAGGGAAAGAAACCTAATTCTGCCCCTAACATGTCTAAATTTCCTGTTTTAGTAACTTGTCTAAACTGTTAGTAGGGTTTGCAGCCTAACCTCTTCTTAGAGTTTTACCTATATTTGGAGTTCTAGAACTCCAATTTAAGTGAGGTTAGTCTTATTGGAAAGCTAATACCTTGGATATAACTTCTATGAAGAAACCTCTCCCAAATTCTATCAATTTGAGGCTCAAATCCTTTTTAGAATCTAGGGAGACAATCTGTCTAATTTTCATCAAAGGTTTAATTGAACCTTCAAATATCTTCATTTCCCACTCTTCCTCCAAAACAATAATTTCTACATTATATGTGTGGTAACCTCACTAAATGTGACCTTCTACAACATACAATCTATCCATTATTAACATACAAAATCTCAAAAACTCCACCTCCCTTTCTTTTAACCTTATGTTGACCGAAACTTGGCCTAAGATAACCAAGTCCTTCTCATGCAATAATTATCTCCTCTAACCATTTTTCACATTATAAACAACACATCGCAAGCAATTTACAAGGAAAATCATAAATTCTCCTTTTCCAATTCCCTCCCCTAATGGTTGGCCACCTATGATTCTTTAACCATTGAATTTTCTTTGATATTTCTACATATTTTAAATTCAAAGCAATCTACAATACTCTAATTAATTTAATTTCACACAATTCTATATTTACCCTAAATTCTCCTAAAAAATCATAGCTTATATTCAAAATTAATACATCAATTTCTAATCGAATTCAAATTGGTTTGCATAATCAAGTTTAGGGCCCCTCACCCGGTGATAAACTGGAATTCGATCCTTAACTAGTCGAAAGTTTTTTTACTCCTCCCTTAACTGAAATCGTAGCTTCACTTGTTTGACTCTTCTCTTCCGCTCCTAATTTCTTCACTTGTTTCTTATTAATTTCCTTGCCTAAAGATGTTTTCCCTACCAACTGATCTAAATATTGTATAAGCATAACAAGTTTTAGCGTCTCTCTCAATTTTTGATGGAAAATTTTTTTTCTCTCTATCTTCTCTCCACCGCAACCAGCCTTAGGAGGAAGAAAAATGGGGTATTTATAGTATCATTTTTCTTAATTACACTTTGGCCTCACTTATTTAAATGTTTTATTTTTGCCCCATTCCTTTTTCTTTTTATAATTGGAGTTATATCTCTCTTTTTTTTTTTGATCTATATTGTTTTCAGTTTAATATACAAGTTTATTTCCGGGGTTTACATGACTTGAAATTGTAACCTAATATAGAACAATACCTTTGGAAACATTTAGTAAAAATTTAGTTTGATCCTATGGTCGGATCAAGAGTTATGTTTGTTAGTATAAAACTGGATAGTAGGAAACATTACGCTAAAATCCAAATTTGATTGTTCAACTTTTGCATGGATTGTATCATTTCCTTTCTCTTCAAGAAGATTCAACTTTCAATCACCAATAGGAATAATTGATACTTCATTAGCCTCTTGTTTAAGCCTTTAAAGCTCTTTTCTTGCCAACACTCGCCTCCAACAACATTGTATGAAAGCAACAATCCTTCTCTTTCATCTTACATTCTTTTATCGTTAACACTCCTCTCTTTTTGAAGCTTGCCAATCATTGGTTATTTTTTTTTAACTCATCAATTTCTTGTTGCACCACTCTAGCATACAAGATAGGCTTTTGTGTTCTTTAGCTTGAACTTTTATCTATTTGTCTTTATCCCTTGGTGATATAGACCAGCCCACCAACACAAAGGATTCACTAGAGATGCCAATTAGATTAATCATATGTAAATGTCATTTTGTTGGCTTAAATTAGTGAAGATCCTTTTATGATTAGTCAAAAGATAATTTAGCTAAGATAGAAGTTTATCAAGATGAGTTAGCATTATCTTCTCTGTAATTATCTAATTAGTTTAGATTATTTAAGAGACAAGATCAAATAGAGTAGAAAAAATTATTCAAAGATAACTTTATCAGTGTTTTTGTAAAACATGTTAGCAGTCTGTTACCAACGTGACATACTAGAAAACTTGTAGATTATCCTTATCACATAAGGCATGCATATAAGGAAGGTTAAGTCTAAAAAAGTCTTGTGTTGTGTGCTTCGGAGGAGAGTTTTAGAATATAAAAGCATCAATTATATTGAAGCAAGTATGCCAACTAGCTAAGGAGATTACACAGAGTTTCGCAGAACATACTCTTGACACACAAGGAGTGTGTAGGAAATTCTCGAGGAGAATTGATCCTTTAAGAGTTGGATAGCCTGCAAACTCCTAGGAGGAGTTCCTGTGTGAACTGTTAGTAACTGGAGGTTCCAGTTAGGATGACAATAGTTTGAAGATTGTCAGATGTTGTAACAACCTGAAATTTCCATGTAACTTTCATATTTTTAACCATCATGTCTGAGTATAATGAAGTTGTAATAACCTGGCTTTTTTAAAGCCAAAAGAACGGTAATTTTTTTTGTTCATCACAATATCATTCTAGAAATTGATAAACCGATTCCATTCATTAACGAGGCACAGTCCATATGTAATAACATCAATCAACCTTTCATAAAAAGTAGTTATCACGCATACACATAACATCATATTTGCATAATTACAAGTTTACATTATATTATTTGTACATAGTCATAAGTTTGCATTCCTATACTAATAATAGTCATTACGAGTTGAAACAAAAGGTATCAAATAACAGTTATACATTTAATACATTTTGTTAATACAAAATACATCGTGATCTAAAATGCGACTACATGGTTCTTTGTAAAAGTAGGGTCCCGTGAGATGGGGTTCCTAGGTATCTCATTGGTGTGACATCCCTACTAAAATACAAATATTTACAAGAATTATAAACAAATAATGATAAACAAATATATAGTAAAAGGAAAACAATCAATTCTCGAAACTAACTTATAAAGCGAAAGTTTAAAGCGTAACAATCATAGTTCTTTCATATATTTGATACAACATAGTACATATGAACGCATCAATTCTCGAAACTAACTTATAACTTTCAAATGCAGCCATCCACTATGGACGCTGTTAGCCGAAGCTAATCATCAAACATAACTGACCATCCACTTAGGATGCCAATCATCAATCACAACCCGACCATCTGTTTCGGGTGTCATTAGCTAAAGCCAATCATCTATTCATCCCGGCCATCCGCTTAGGATGCCATTAACCGAAGCTAATCATCAATCACAACCCGACCATCCCTTTAGGATATCATTAGCCAAAGCTAATCATCTATTCATCCTGGCCATCCGCTTCAGATGCCATTAGCCAAAGCTAATTATCAATTTATCCCGGCCATTCACTTAGAATGCCATTAATCATCAAACTCAAAATGAACAATTCCCAGACGACTTGGTATTCATACTAACACGATATTATGTCATTCGTGATAAGACATTTCATACGTTAGCATTATGTAATAGGAAGGTGGAAACCAAGGTTGTCAAAAACGCATTTTTGACACGGCATATAAAATACAAAATAAACTCGGATCGTAAAATCGTAAAATCATAAGAAATTTCATGCATCGAATAAAAATAGTCTGTTTTGTGGATGAAAGGTACCAAAGAAAAGGCAAACAATTTTTATTTAAGAGTTTCAATAGGCACCTCTAAACCAGGCTCATTAGTAGGACATAATTCAGCTTCAACTTCATTTAGAAGATACATTTGAAAGCATGATATCGCAAACAAGTAGCGGGATTGAGCCATATATGTTCCTACAAATAATAACAAAAAGAAAAAAAAGCTGAAAGATACATAAATACACAATGCTTTTAATAGATCAATAGGAGAGGGGGAAAAAATCCATGACAAGAAAGAAAACAATGACTAAATAAATTAAGATCATCCTCAGTTAACAACTATCTGAAAGTTGAAAACACGAAGAAGCATACTACCTTTTAGAATATGATACGTAGAGTATGCTTGATTATTTTGCAGATAACAGCCAACTAACAATTGCAAATTTGTCCGCATAAACAAATGCAATTATTTTGAAGTCGGGTAAAATTTAGTACAACAAAAAGAAAACTGCATAAACATATAACATTTGTATCAAAATAGATTATGAAGATAGAGGAACTGTTAAGGGATGAGTAAGAAAGCATATCCTCAAATTTTGAGGAAACATTGTCAAAATGAACATGCAACTAGTTAAGATATTTCGTAAACCAAAACTCCAGGTTTCATCTAGCTATCTTCGTAGTTTGATTCTATAGCAGCAGTGAAGCAAGTAGTGAGTAAACAAATCCAATAAAAATCCTCTTCCGATTAGCCCAAAATTCCATAAGTTACAGGTATCAAAACCTTAGTCCTTTTTTAGATAAATTCTACAAATTTAGTTATTTTCAAATGTCAAATTCACATAACACATCAGAATTTCGGACATTTTTGTTCCAGTGTTTCCCAAAAAAATAATAGGAAAAACTAAAGCCACATGGAGCTCTAATCAGTTTCGAATCGCCATAAAATTATCAAAAAGAAAAAGAAAGATAACCAATCTTGCCAGTAAATAGTAAGACCCCTACTGTTCTTGAGAAACCAATAAAAATTATATACACTGTTTTTGCAACCTGTGAAAGATTATCCCTTCAATTTTCTTGCTGTATCTTAGAGACTAAACAAAATGGGTCTAAGTTAAGAAAAAACTTGGAGCTTTTTGGGATACCTCGAAAGGGAACTCGGCGCAGAGCCGTTCGCACATGAATATGGCGTTTCGATGCATGAAATGGCGAAGACTGTGGTTTACAGTTTACACAGTCTACTAGTATCGCTTCCATCTCTTCTTCTTCTTTGATTGAAAGAGAGATAAAAAGAGAGAAAAAAAAAAGAGAGAAAAAAAGAGAGGGGTTTTCTGGTTTTTGGGGGTTTTTTGAGGTTTAAAATGGGATGGCACATGTTAGCTTTTGTTTCAAATAATGCCTCAAGTATGAGAGAGTCCGAGACAGCAGGTGAAAGTTCACTCCAGAAAGCCTCTTCCCTGGAGAAAACAAAGCCCTACGAGAAGGAGATTAGAGATTTAATGTTCAAAGTTCAGACGGTGTTCTCATTGAAAAGGATGAAGGGAAGCCGATTTAATGTTCAGCTGGTTAATAGCCAATAGGCGCTGGACAGCTGGAGCAAGGAAACATTTACTCCAATTCAGTTTATGTATTTTGTTGAAATCTAAATCGTGTTTCTTTGCGCTTTCACCTGATTTTAACAATTTCACCCAATTTCAACCTGATTCCAACCATTTTTGAGTTTTTCAAACGATTTAACACATTAAGCATATATTGACTCCTAAAATCGTATGATTTTACGAGTCAAAACATGATTTTAACAACCTTGATGGAAACCACCTACCTGTTCCTCCCATGGGGTGTCTTGTCCTATCGAAGGCCTGATCCCTGTCGTACAACCTAACACATCAATGGTCACAAATCAATACATTTGCATTCGGTAATCACACAACTCATCACCATACATATTTCAAAAATACACATGTTCACATTCAAACGTTCCATATATTACAATCACACAATGCAATCATTATAATCATTGAACCAATTCTAATATGTAAGTCTGTCACAGAAAATTGTTAATGAAAGCCGGTTCGCTAGTGACGCAGATTTGTCAACAAATTGATTCGCTGGAACACAGAATCGTCAGCGAAACTGGTTCACTGGTGACATAAACTCGTCAGTGAAAACTGGTTTATTGGTACACAGAATCGTTAGCGAAACTGGTTCCCTGGTGATGTAAATTCATTAGCGAAAAACTGGTTCGCTGGTACGTAGATTTGTCAGAAAACTGCTTCACAGGAACGCATAATCGCCTGCGAAACTGGTTTGCTAGTGACACAGAATTCAACAACAAAAATTGTCTCGTTGGTGCCACAAAATTCAACAGCGAAAGTTAACTTGCTGGTGCCATAAAATTTGGCAACGAAAACTAACTCGCTGGTGATACCGTATTCGACAGAAATCACCAGCGCATATAGGCTACTATAACAACCAGGTTTTCAAAGCCAAAAACAACGGTAAATTTGTAGAGATTATATATATATATATATATGATATCATTCCGAGAATTTATAAACCGGTTTTCACTCATTATCATGGTACAATCCATATGCGAGACATCAATTAACACTTCATTAAAAGCAGTTCGTACACATACACATCATATTAAGTTTGCATGATTACAAGTCTACATTATAATATACGTACATAATCATAAGTTCACATTCCTATACTACTAAAAGACATCACATGTTCCTACAAAATATATCGTGATTTAAAATGCGACTACATGATTTCTTGCATAAGTAGGTTTCCATGTAATGAGGTTCCTAGGCACCTCATTGGTGTGACATCCCTGCTGCAAAAATTATAAATAATTAATGATAAGCAATTAAATAGTCTAATGAAAGCATTAACATTATTCTCTATTTAAAGAATAACAATCAAAGTTCCTTCATATACTTGGTATATACAAAACATATTACACATGAACGTATCAATTCTTGTAATTAACTCATAACTCTCAAATCCAGCCGTCCTGCCATCCTCTTAGGTTCATCCCAGTTATACACTTAGAATGCCTTAGCCAAAGCTAATCATTTATTCATCTCATTCATCCGCTTAGGATGCCATTAGCCGAAGCGAATCATTTATTCATTGACAAATACTCCCTTGATAGGTTGGTATTTATACTAACATGATATTATGACATTCATAATAAAACATTTCATAAATTAACATTAAGAAAGAGGAAGGTGAAAACCACTTGCTTGTTCCACCCGTGGGGTTTCCTTGTCTTAACGAAGGTTTGATCCCAGTCGCACCACCTAAAACATTGATGGCTATAAATCAGTACATTCGTATTCAGTAATTGCACAACTCATCACCATGCATGTCTCAAACATACACAAGTTCATATTCAAGTGTTCCACATATTACAATCACACAATGCAATCATTTTAATCACCACACTCATTCAACTACATAAATCTGCTGTAGAAGTTAGCGAAAGTTGGTTCGCTAGTGATGCAGATTTGCCAGCAAACTGATTTGCTAGAACACAGAATCGTTAGTAAAACTGGTTCGCTGGTGACATGGATTTGTCAGCAAACTGATTCGCTGGAAGATAGGATCGTCTACGAAACTAGTTCGCTGGTGACGCAGATTTGTTAGCGAACTGATTCACTGGAACACATGATCATTAACGAAACTGGTTCGCTGGTGACGCTACCATTCAGCACCGAAAATTGATTCGCTACTGACACCGCAATTCAGCAACGAAAATTGAATCCCTGCGAACAACATAATTTGGCAGCGGAAATTAATTCACACTTCTGAAAACACAATTCGGTTATTCACTGCTGACACCACAATTTGGCAACAAAAACTGATTCGCTGCTGACAGCACAATTCAACAATGAAAACTAATTCGCCGCCGACACTATAATTTGTTCTTAGGATCCAGTAGAATCATACAATTTTAAGCATGAACATCTACATGCATTTCGGTTCTAGCATACAATTTTTTCTTAGAATCCAGCAGAATCATACAATTTTCAAGCATGAACATCTAGATGCATTTCGGTTCTAGCATACAATTTGTTCTAAGAATCCAGTGGAATCATACAATTTCAGTACGAACATCTACATGCATTTTGGTTCCAGCATACAATGTTTTCTTAGAATCCAGCAGAACCGTACAATTCTCAAGCATGAACATCTACATGCATTTCGATTCCATCTTACATTTTGTTTTTAGAATCTAGCAAAATCATACAATTGCAGCATGAACATCTACATGCATTTCGGTTCCAGCATATAATTTGTTCTTAGAATCCAGCAGAATCATACAATTTCAGCCTGAACATCTACATGCATTTTGGTTCCAACATACAATTTTTTCTTAGAATCCAGCAGAATCATACAATTTTCAAGTATGAACATCTACATGCATTTCAGTTTCAACATGCAATCTGACTAACCCTTCAGTTATGGCCGACCATTTACCAAGTTTTGTCCATTCAATCTATTCATTTTTTCTGTGTTAATTGTTTTGGAAATTTGGCCCCTATTCATCCCTATTTTATTGTCCTTTTAGTTAGTTTTGGTTTCCTTCACAACTGGTCTATATGTCTTAGGTCATTTTCTTAGTGTCTTTTTTTTTTGTTCTAAGGTCTAAAGAACAAGAGGAGAAAAGATTTGGTTCACACCTTACTGTTTTTAGTAGTTTTAGTAAGGGATTTAAGTTTTTCTCCCCCCTCTACCCATAGTCTTCTACTACTTCTTCCTCTCTAGTTTCGTTTTTTCCTTCCTTCTCTAGTTGCACCAGCCGACCTGTTACATACCCTCTCTTGTCATGGTTTCAACTAGTTTTTGGTACTCTTTAATTCTTCTTTCCTCTCTAAGGTTTAAGAGGGATGCATGTAGCTGGTTTGGGGATCTTCTCTTTAGGAAGAGGGAGAGGGTCAGTTGCATGCAGCTGGTCAGTTTTGGGGAAGAGCAAGGGTCACTCTCTCTCCTTACATTTATACCCCCCTTAAATGAGGTAGGGTGTTTGGGGCTGGTTTAAAAGGGTTCTTCTCCCTGTTTTAGTTTCTCTAAGGCTGGTTATGTCCTCTATTATTCTCATATAGAATAGGTTGGTCCAACACTAATTTTTGTTGGGTTTTACATCATCAGTGAAACTAAGTCACTGCTGATTCAGAAATCAACAACGAAAATTGTGTCAATGTTGATTCAGAGATTGGCAACTAAAACTATGTCACTGCCGATTCAAAAATCAGCAACGAAAAACTGTGGAAATCGGCAGCGATGGTGGAGTCATTTCTAGCTTTACCTTTCTTTCTCTTTTTGTTGTGTGTTTACATTCTCCCCCCCTCCCAATATGAATTTCATCCTCAAAATTTAAGAGGTTTCATATTCCATACTTGGTAGTTCAAATAGATTGGGGTACTTTTTCCTCATTTCAGACTCCCTCTCCCAAGTTTCTTCTTCAATTTGGGTGTTTCGCCATAAGATTTTGACAATGGAAATCCTTTTGTTCCATAGTTCCTTCACTCCTCGATCCAGTATCCTTGTGGACCTCAATTCGAGCGTTAAGTCTTCCTTGACTTTTACCGAAACTTGAGCTAGGATTCGGGTGGGATCCACGTCAGCCTTTCTTAACAAAGAGACATGGAACATGTCATGGACCTTGGTTAACTGCGGGGACAAGTCTATTTTATAGGCTACTAACCCGATTCGCTACAAAATTTTGAAGGGTCCGGTGAAGCGGGGAGCTAACTTCCCTTTCAATCCAAACAGCAACATGTACTTCCACGAGGCTACCTTCAGGAATACTTGATCCCCCACACTAAACTCGAGGGGTCTTCTCCTCACATCAGCATACTTCTTTCTGTCTATCCTGTATGGCTTTAATGCGATCCTTTATGGTTCTCACTTTCTTGGTGGTGACCTGAACCAAATCCGCACCATTCAACTTACGGTCTCCGACTTCTTCCCAACATAAAGGAGTCCCACACCTCCTACCATACAAGGTTTTGTACCGGGCCATCCCTATTATGGCTTGGTGACTATTATTGTATGTGAACTCCACCAATGCTATATGTTCCTCCCAGTTTCCTCTAAATTTTAGTATACATGCCCGTAATAAGTCTTCCAAGACTTGGTTGACTCTTTCCGACTGGCCATCAGTTTGGGGATGAAATGCTCATATCCAATCTTGTCCCCAAGGCGTGTTGTATGCTCGGCTAAAGTCGAGAGGTGAACCTAGGATCCTGATCTGAGACAATGGATACTGGAATCTCATGGAGCCGTGCCATCTCATTTATTTAAACATTGGCAAGCTTTCTACCGAATTGGTTATCTTTATAGGCAGGAATAATGCGAATTTCGTCAAGCGGTCTACGATGACCTATATTGCACCATTCCCTTTCCTTCATTTGGGAAATCCTAACACAAAATCCATGATGATCATCCCCCACTTCCATTCTGGAATCTGTAATGGTTGTAATGATTTTGCAGGTATTTGGTGTTCTACTTTGAGTTGTTGACATACTTCATACTTGGACACATACTCGGCTATTTCCCTCTTTATATTAGGCCACTAATAGAGATTTTTTAGGTCCTGATACATCTTAATGTTGTCAAGATATATGGAGAATTTAGACTCATGCGCTTCTCATAGAACCATCTGTTTAACTGTCTCGTCATCAGACACGTATAACCATTGTCCCATCATCAATGACCCATCATCTGCTACTCGAAACTGAGTTTTTTTCCCCAACCTCCATTTTCTTCCTAATCTTGGACCCTTCATTATCACAGATTTGGGCTTGTAGTATTTGTTCATGATACGTTGGTCGCACCAACAGTTATGCTAACAATCTGCCTCCTAAATTAATGCCCAATTCTACACCCATCTCTTTCAATTCTGCCAATTGTCATTCCTTCCACACCATTGGCTTACTTAGGGTGGCTTTATTCTTGCGAATGAGATCATATGCCACTACGTTTGTCTTTCTATGGTGGTATTCTATGGTGCAGTCATAATCCTTAATGAGTTATATCCACCTTCTTTGTCGCATATTCAACTTCTTTTGCAACATCAAATACTTTAGACTTTTATGATCAGTAAAGATTTGGGTTCGAGACCTATATAAATAATGTCTCCATATCCTTAAGGCGAATACTACAAAGACTAATTCTAGGTCATGCATCGCATAATTCACCTCATAGGTCTTTAACTGTATTGATGCATAGGCGATCACCTTCCTATATTGCATTAAGACACACCCCAATTATTTCCCTGAGGCATCACTATAAACTACAAAACCTTTAGTTCCTGAGGGAAGTGTTAACACTAGAGCAGTGGTGATCGTCCTCTTTAACTCTTGGAAGCTTTCCTCATATTTTTTCGACCACACCCACTTCTTATCTTTCCTAGTTAACTGTGTTAAAGGGGATGCAATTAGGGAGAACCCCTTAATGAATCTTTGGTAGTATCCTGCAAGTCATAGGAAACTACGTATTTCAGTGACCGAAGTCAGTCTTTTCCATTTCAAGACTGCTTCGACTTTCTAGGGGTCTATAAAAACACCTTTGACTAAAATGATGTGTCCTCAGAATGTCACCCTTTCCAACCAAAATTCATATTTACTTAGTTTGTATACAACTGGTGATTTCTTAAGGTTTGTAAGGCCTGCCTCAAGTGTCCCTCATGCTCCTCAAAGGAGTTTGAGTGAACTAGTATATCATCGATGAATATCACCATAAATTTATCAAGGTATGGTTGGAAAACTCGATTCATTAAGTTCATGAAGAGGGCTGGGCATTTGTCAACTTGAACGGTAGACCAAAAACCCGTAGTGTCCTTAACGGGTCCTAAATGCAGTCTTTGGTACATTCACCTCTTTAATCTTCATCTGATAGTACCCTGACCTCAAATCTATTTTTGAAAATGCTCTCATTCCCTTTAGTTTATCAAATAAATCATCTATCCACGGTAACTAACCATAGTCAATACAAAGTCTATGGGTTTAAAAATAGAACCAGTGTTTCCCAAGGAGAATTACTGGTCTGTGGAAACCCCTTATCTAGCAACTCTTGCAATTGAGTCTTTAACACATTCAATTCTGCTGACTCCATCCAATATGGTTGTTGGGCTATGGGTGGGACTCTAGGGGTAGTCTGGTAGTTCTTCGGGAAACACTTTCGGGAATTCCTTCACCACAGGAATATCCTTCAGTCGTGGACCTCTGTCATTTAAGTTTAAGATGTATGCAAGGTATCCTATACACCCCTTTTTGAGAAGTTTTTGAGCTGTCACAACTGATATTAAGGTGGTCGATTTGGGAATTCTCTCTCATTCGAAAACTATCCTCTTATCCTCGAGTATTTGGAATGTAAAAGTTTTAGAATAACAGTCTATTAAAGCCTTGTATTTACTCAACTAATCCATGCCTAGAATTATGTCAAAATCATGCAATTCCAAGGAAATCAAGTCTACTTTTGTTTCATACCTAACTAGACTAACCCCCACTCCCACATACATATTATTTGTTTCAACCATATTCCCCATCGGAGTTCCAATTACGAACCCTGTAACGACCTGACTTTTTCAAGGCCAAAATCGATGGAATATTTTTTTTTATAAATCGTTAGGTTCTAAATTTTTTCACCATATCATTCTGTAGATTTATAATTACGTTCCATTCATTAACAAGGCAGAATCCATATAGGATATCGTAAATCAACATTCCCATACAACGGATTCTCAATACATATGCCCATAATATTACATTTTCATACTCGTAGGTTTACATTACATCATATTGGCATACTCATAAATTCACATTCCTATTCCAGTCTCTTTATCATCAGGAGTTCATATAAGAGTGTCGAACGACAAGTTACACAACTAGTACTTTCATTATCCTGACCTCATGTAATTTCTCAACATAACATCCTCATAAGAAGGATACCATATACATATATTCATACACATCATATCTACATGTTAGCACATGCACATCCATGTTCCATTTCAATTTTTCGTTACAAGTCTTTACAAAAGGGGTAGGACAACTAATTGAGTGATTAACACATTTGTTCATACAAAACTCATATCACCCATAACATGCGAATATATAGTTCCTTTCAAAATGTGCAAGTTGCGAAACAAATTTCCTTGCGCACCATGTTGGTATGTTGTCCCTGTTATAGCATAAGATAATTTCAAGCATTATAGGCAATTTGAAAAACAAAAAAACATAGTAAAATAATATTAACATTACATTTCATTCATGGATCAAAAGAGCATAATTCTTTCATTTCCTTACTTATATAAATATCACCCTTAATAATTCATCAATTACCAAGGCTAATTACAATAGTCAAACCCGGTCATCCATCTCGAATACCATTAATGGAACTAACATTATTCTTTATTTAAAGCATAACAATCGTAGTTCTTTCATATACTTGGTATATACAAAACATAGTACACATGAATGCATCAACTCATGAAACTAACTCGTAACTCCCAAATCCGGCTATCCACTTAGGATGCCATTAACCGAAGCTAATCATGTGTTCATCCCGATCACCCACTTAGGATACCATTAGCCGAAGCTAATCATTTTTTCATCAAGGTCATCCACTAAGGATGACATTAGCCAAAGCTAATCATGTGTTCATCCCGATCATCCACTTAGGATGCTATTAGCCGAAGCTAATCCTGTGTTCATGCCGGTCATCCATTTAGGATGCCATTAGCCAAAGCTAATCATTATCCAATCAAACATTCCAGAGGCGGTTTATGAAATCACAATCACATGATAATATATCCTTTGAAATGCTCATTCAAATGATTCATAACAATTTGACATTGAATATAACATATAGACCCTTCATAATACTCGAATAGACGTTTCATAATAGTTTAGCGATCAGTAAACACAATAATAGATCCTTTGTAATACATAAACAAACATTGCATAATAGTTTAGCATTTAGTATAACACAACAGTAGACCCTTCATATTACTCATTGAACCATTCATGATAGTTAATGTTCAATACAATGCAACAATGGATCCCTTGTAATACTCATATAACAATTCATAACAATTAACATTTAGTATAATACAATGATAGATCCTTCGTAATACTTATACAACCACTCATGATAATTAACATTCAGTATAATAGAAGGGTAAATTCTTCGTAATACTTGTATAACATTCGTGATAATTACCATTTAGTATGATACAATGACAGATCCTTCGTAATACCCACACAACCATTCGTAACAATCAATATTCAGTATAATGCAATGGCAGATCCATTGTAATACTCATACAACCATTCATGATAGTTTAGCATTTAGTATAAGATAACAGTAGACCCTTCATATTACTCATCCAACCAATAATGACAGTTAATGTTCAATACAATGCAACAATAAATCCCTCATAATACTCATATAAAAATTCATAATAAATAACCTTCAACATAATATAATGATAGATCCTTCGTAATACCATACAACCATTCGTGACAGTTAACATTCAATAGAATACAACGGTATATCCTTTGTAATACTCATACAACCATTCATAATAGTTTAGCATTCCATGTAGCACAACAATAAATCCTTCGTAATAAATTTACTTCAGAAACTAACGTTACGCTAGAAGGGAGGTGGAAATCACCTACTTATTCCTCTAGTGGGGTGTCCTTGCCCAGTCGAAAGACTGATCCTGGTCGCACCACCTAACACATCAATGATCACAATCAACACATTTGTATTTGATAATCACATAACTCATCACCATATATTTTCCAAAAATACACATGTTGACATTCAAGCGTTCCATATATTACACAATCATACAATGAGATCGTTACAAGCATTTACATCATTTCTGATATGGGAGTCTGCCGCAGAAAATCAACATGGAAACTGCTTCACTATTGACGCAAAATTCGGCAGCGAAACTGATTCGCTAGTGACATGCAATTCGTAAACAAAACTGACTCGCTTGTGAGAAATAATTCGTGACATGGACTCGTCAGCAAAACTGATTTGCTGAACCACAAACTCATCAATGAACTGATTCCCTACAATGCAAACTCGTCAGCGAACTGGATCACAGATCCGTCAGCAAAATTGATGACCCGGACTCGTCAGCAAAACTGATTCGCTGCAACACAGATTCATCAGCGAACTGATTCGCTGCACCACAAACTCGTCAATGAACCTAATTCGCTGCGGACAACACAATTCGAGAACAAAAAATAATTTGCTGCGGACAACACAATTTGGCAGCGAAGACTGATTCACTGCCGACCCACAAAGTCATGCTGCAACCTATCTCCAATGAATGGTTAACCTCGACTAATGTGTCTTACGAGGATAACCAAATTTAAAAGTTATGAGTAGTTGCAAGAATTGATGCGTTCATGTGTATTATGTTTGTATGAACCAAGTGTATAAATGAACTATGAATGGTATACCTTAAACAGATAGTAACATTAATGCTTCATTAAACTACTTGATTGCATATTATTAATTAGTTATAATTCTTATAAATATTTGTATTGCAGCAGGGACATCACACCAACGAGGTGCCTAGGGACCCCATTACACGGGAACCCACTTTTGCAAGGAATCATGTAGTTGCATTCAAAATCACAATGTATTTTGTATGGACAAGTGCATCAGACGTATAACTATTATTATATACTTTTGTTTAAACTCGTGATGACTGCTAGTAGTACAGGAATGTAAACTTATGTTTATGTATGTATATTATAATGTGGACTTGTAATCATGCAGATGTAATATTATGTGAATATGTAAGAATTACTTTTAATGAAATGTTGGTTGATGTTGGTGTATAGATTGTACCTCAATAATTAGGGGAAACATGTTCATTGATTCCTGATATGATGTGTGCCAAAAACAAATTCCTGTTGTTTTTGGCTTGAAAAGTCGGGTTGTTACATGGAGTGTCTTAGAGATAGAGGCAACCAGATGGAATTTTTCCTAGGGTGCCGGCAGTTGCGCCTAATCCATACTTTGATCCTACGTTTCTGGAACAGATAGTGAAAGTTGTTGCAGCGGGGATGGCTAAAGTGTCAGGCTCAGCTCCTAGACAAGTGAGAGTAGTCACTTTGGTGCATTGGGTTAAAGGGATGAGAGAGATGGGTTGTGTAACCTTCTCAAGAGAGGAGGATGCTGAGGTAGCAGTGCATTGGTTAATGAGATTGACCCAAATTCTAGTCTCAGGAGGAGGTGAGAGTTGCACCTGACATGGTGGCAGGTACATTACAGTTAAAATCAATGCAAGTTCATGCTTTAATTGATCATGGAGTTAGTCATTCTTTTATAGCATATCGAATTGTAGATAAATTGCATGTATTGTCAAACAAATTAAATATGGGGGTAACGGTTGGTACACCTTTAGGGGAATACATAGATATTGATAGTGTTTATAGAGGGGTAAAACTATATATCGAAGGGTTATAATTAGATTTAATACATTTGAAGTTATATGACTTTGATGTGATTCTGGGTATGGATTGGTTGAGTAAATACAGACAAGTGGATTGTTCACCAAAACGATGACAATTCAAAGTATAAATGGAAAAATGTAGTATTTAAAGGAGAGAGAAAAGTTGTTCCAAGTTGTTTAATTTCTGTCATGACCACTGAGAAATTGATTGGGAAGGGATGCCCCACATTCTTAGCCTATGTGAGGGAAACAAAGAAAAGGAGCGTCAAACTAGCCAGTATTCCTATTGTAAGGGAATACTTGATTAGTGCTTAAAACTACATTTTTATCAAGATTTTATATTATTATTTTGCACTTAAAGCATCAATAACTCCTTAACTAAAAGCATCTTTTATAATAACAAGTCTGATACTATAAGATACCTTAAATTTATGGTAAATGTTCATCTTAAATATAGGCCTATCACATAAATGAAGGGATTGATTGATGAGTTTAACTACTGGAATTGAGAAGACAAAGAGAGGGTTAAACTTAAAAAAGAGATGTTGGTTCAGTCCAAACTGAACATTTTTCAGTCATTGAGTCATATCTGGAGTTGTAGATCTTGGATTTCAATTTAGTGTATATGGCTAGAAAGCTAAGACATAGGCCTAAAACATTCATGGGAGTGCAAGACTCAATTTTGTTGTTTGGAAGTCCAAATCTTAACAACAACGGAGAAGTCAGAATCTGTCTTATAGCCCATACATTGTTCAGTGTTCAACCCATATCTTGAGTTATAGAAGTCCGATTGCACTGATTATTTTTTTGTTGAAAAACTGAGACAATTTCCTAGAAGTTTCATGATTTAAGTCTGTTTAAATTCTAATGTTATCAATGATGTTTTGTTAAGACAAGAAGATAAAGATTGTCACCAAGTTAAGATGTGGCCACCCACTCAACAATTAGTCATCAAATCAATAGTTCCAAATTTTGGCCTATAAAAGGAGGCATTTGCCATGCATTTAGGCATCTTGGTTTTCATATCAAGATCATATTCTTGCTCTTTCTTTATATTTTTGTAATACTGAAGTTTTGTTTATATTAATCTCTTGTTTATGCTTTTCATTTCCTTTCCTTTCCTTTACTTAGTTAACTTATATCTTATTTATGTTCTTATCTTGTTTATTTATATTTCTCTTCTTCATTATGTTTAGCTAAGTTTATCATGTCAAGGTGAAAAGGGTTCACTAATGGTGTAAGAATAATATAAACTCAACATGGACTTTAATGTTTGATGTTAACATGTTTTGTATTTGTTATCTTATTCACTCTTAATACTTTGCTTGTTAAATGGTTAATCTAGATGTATGTTGTATAACCTTGGTACAACAAATACTTGACACTTTCATAGCCCAAACCGTATGGTATAACCGACACCTATGTTAAGAAAGGAACTTGATTTGTTGTTAACATAAGTTATAATCATGAATGCCTGACAACATTTACAAGTATTAACATTATTTGTATAAGATATCTAATGTAATCATGTTAACAATTTTTAATCCAATTGGAACCTCCTTTGTGTGTGGTTTCCAATTGAGTAATAAGAGTTTATACTGTACTTGTTTGAAATATCATTAGTGGATCCTCTAACCTTGACAATTGTTTTTATCATTGTTTAATCCTTATATCAATATCACATCTCAAAACTCTTTTCAACTTATTATTATTATTATTATTATTATTATTTATATAGTTAACCTCCATATGGTTCGACCTCGGTCTTGCCGGGTAATTTATTACTTCGACACTCCTACATTTGGGAGAAGACATAAATCTTTTGGTCGTGTCAATACTCGAATGTGTTTCCAGAGGAATTACCTGGATTGCCTCCCGTTAGAGAGATTGAAGTCTTAATTGACACTTTTCTAGGAACCAGTCCTATAGCATAATCCTCGTATAGGATGGAACCTACAGAATTGTCTAAACTAAAGGTTCAACTATAAGAACTATTGGATAAAGGATTCATTTGACCTAACAATTCCCCTAGGAAGCTCCAGTACTCTTCGTAAAGAAGAAGGACGGTACCCTTCAGTTATGCATTGACTACTGTCAATTGAACATGATAACCGTGAAGAATACCTACCCACTTTCATGCATAAACAATTTGTTTGATCAATTGAAGGGTGTTATAGTTTTTTTGATGATAAATTTGAGGTTTGGAGACCACTAGTTGAGGATTAAAGATCAGGATATACAAAAAACTACTTTTAGAACCCGTTATAGACATTACGAGTTTCAAGTGATGTATTATAGGTTAACAAATGCCCTAATAGTGTTTATGGATTTGATGAATAAAGTGTTTTAAACATATTTAGATAAGTATATGGTAGTGTTTATCGATGACATACTAGTGTATTCTAGCTCTTACATGGAACACGAACAATATTTGAGGATTGTGTTATATGTTTTTGAGGGAGAATAAGTTGTGTGCCAAACTAGATAAATGTAAATTTTGGCTTAAGGAGGTTGTAAGCCCCGGATAAAACAAAATTTGATAGGACACTGAAATAAATGTTAAGATAAGTATCTATCTTGAATGGTTACCTGAATGGAAAGAAATGGATGGAAAAAAAATATTTCAAAAATAGCTGAAAAATAGAAAATACAGAAACACGAATAAATACAGGATGGAAATGGATTATGATGAAATAAATCTATAGGTATGTAAATTAATGAAAATTGAAATAACTCAGGTAAAAAGGTGGTCTAACTTGTACCATTACTCGTGCATTTTATGTCAAAAACATGAAAATTTACTATTGAGTGACATGAATGGAATTAATTAAATTGTTACAATTTATAGGCATTAATAAGGAGAAGTGGCCAGCCATAGGAGAGAAAGGAAGGAAAAGTGTAATGACCCGACTTTTTTAAAGCCAAAATCGGTAGAATTTTTTTTTGTGGTTCTCGATACTTCTCACCATGATACTCTATGTATTAGTAAATAGGTTCCCTTCCTTATCATGGCATCATACGAATGTAGCTTTTGTAAATCAACATTCTCATAAGATGGAAAATCAATACACATGCCCACAATATTATATTACATATTCATACACTTACGTTACTTCATATTGACATACTCATGAGTTTGCATTCTTGTCCTAGTTTCGTTATCAACATGAGTTTACACCCGAGTGCCGAATATCAATTTTGCACAACTAGTTCTTTCTTACATACGATCCTCATATGATTTCACAACAAAACATCCTCATAAAAGAGAATACCATATAATATATTGATAACATCGTATCTACATGTTCGCACATCCAAATCTGTGTTCCATTACAAGTCCTTATAAAAGTGCCGACTGTCAAATATTCAACATAATACCTAAGATATACTATTACAAAGCACCTTTTAAAATATGCGAACCCCTGGAACGAGCTTTCCTATGCACCTTGATTGTGTGATGTCCCTGTTACAAAACAATATGGATACAAGAATTGTAAATAATCTAACATAATAATAAACAACTAGAAGTACATTGTTGTTACTTTTTGTTATTTGCTTAGAATGGATAGATTCCTTCATCAATTTCTTATATGCATTGTACATTTTTTTATTTCATTAAGTGTATTTTTCTCACTCACACACTCCAATCTCTCCATAGGAGTTGTGGGGCCAAAGTTTAACATCGGTTGGGGTTAATTACTTCACCTTAACCCCATCATCCACCTTGGATACTTTTAGTCGTAGTTAATCGCAACATTTAAACTCGGCCCTTCACCTAGGGTACCATTTACCAAAACTAGTCATCAACCACAAACCGATCATCCATTTTGGATGCTATTAGCCAAAGCTAATCACAAAGCGCAATTCGGTCATCTATCTCAGATTCCATTAGCCGAAGCTAATCATCAATCACAACTTGGTCATCCATCTCGGATGCCATTAGTCGAAGCTAATCAACAATCACAACCCGGTCAACCATCTCGAACGCCATTAGCTGAAGCTAATCATCAATCACAACCCGATCATCCATCTCGAACGCCATTAGCCGAAGCTAATCATCAATCACAACCCGGTCATCCATCTCGGATGCGATTAGCCGAAGCCAATCAACAATCACAATCAACATTCCATAATCGGTTTGACATTCGTCAGCAGCTCAATTTCATAATAGCTCAATTAACATCTCATAGTCAGTTTATTATTCATCGCAACACAATAATACATCCTCCTAAACAAGTCATTTCAGAACATTAGCATTTTCATCGTCGTTTCAAAATTCATCAATAAGTCTATCAACATTTCATAGTCATTACAACATTCATCAAGAATTCAATCAAACGTTTATCTTTGCTTCATCATTTATCAAGGATTCAATAATATATCATCTATAAGTAAATCATTTCAAAGCATTAACACTGTAAACACACAAAAAAGAGAGAAAAGCCGAAATGACTTCACCATCACTGCCCATTTCTGAATCGGTACTGACAGAGTTTTTGGCTGCTGATTTCTAAATCAGCAGTGGCATAGTTTTTAGCTGTCAATTTCTGAATCGACATCACCGTAGTTTTGGTGCCAATTTCTTAATTTACAGCAGCAAAGCTTTTGGCTGTCAATTTCTGAATCGGCAACGATGCAATTTTGGTTGTCGATTTCTGAATCGGCAGCGGCACAGTGACACGATCAAAGAGTTGATGTCTTATCCCAAGTGCAGGAGTATCACAGTAATAAATAACCCGGCAAGACCGGGGTCGAACCACAGAGAGGTTAATTGTATAAATTATAATTAATAAAACAACAACAACAACAACAATAATAACAACAATAATAGTAACAATAATAGTAATAATAATATTAATAGTAATAGTAATAATAATAATACTCAGTACGTGGCGTTGTTATATGATGTAACCATATTATTCGATAGTTTCACCCACATCTACCTAATGTTTTTGTCCATGTTTTATATATAAAATGCCTTGATATTCTTTGTTTTATGTTTTGAAGGCACTTTTGGATGAAAGATGCAAAAGGGAGTAAATTGGAGGTAATTGGCAGATTTGACGTTCAGTCAATGTTTTGTGCAGAGCGTGAGTTCTAGAGA
>Ga0325414_1001506_pt1 | contig 22631 bp, 11 predicted proteins | sample PopdelMetagenome_8_FD_206183 | JGI IMG/M metagenome (GOLD analysis project Ga0325414, IMG submission 206183) | Populus deltoides microbial communities from Bellville, Georgia, United States - Leaf-PdKOR-R3 | ecosystem: Host-associated > Plants > Phyllosphere > Phylloplane/Leaf | place: USA... | reverse complement strand
TGTTGTTATTTGCTTCCTATTAGTTTCCTTACTTTTAGGTAGTTTGTTAAGTTACTACTTATTTAAAGAGTGGTTCAAAAATAAAAAGGCAAGTAATTGTTTATCCAAAATTTGGTTTGTTCTCACCTGAAGAGAGCATATATCTTGATAAATACTTTAACAGTTCTGATTGGGACCTATCAGCATGTTAATCACACAATTTCTTTAACAAACCAAACCTACATGTTCAATATCATCCCACTTACTCAAGCCCTAAATATATATCTCTACAAATTAGTTTATGATTAATTAACATCAACATTCCTACATCAACTCCAAAAATTATGAAGTGAGGAAGCACTCGTTCCACCTAGATTTTGACAGTTATAAACTTTCAAAATTCCTATTTTTCTCATGGGTTGTCTGATTAATTGAAAACAATACTCTTAGTGCTGCAATTATGACTCAAGAATCAAAGGATTCAAAAGGCTATTACCAAAAGTTCAAGTCATCATCAAGACTAGCTAGCTATATATTTATATTTGTATCTAAAAGTTCAGGATGGAGAAATTGTCCAGCTTTTGAAAAAAAACAATCTATAAATTAGTTTATGATTAATTAGCATCAACATTCCTGCATCAACTCCAAAAATTATGAATTGAGGAAGCACTCATTCCACCTGGATTTTGACAGTTATAAACTTTCAAAATTCCTATTTTTCTTATAGGTTGTCTGATTAATTGAAAACAATACTCCTAGTGCTGCAATTATGACTCAAGAATCAAAGGATTCAAAAGGCTATTACCAAAAGTTCAAGTCATCATCAAGACTAGCTAGCTATATATTTATATTTGTATCCAAAAGTTCAGGATAGAGAAATTGTCCAGCTTTTGAAAAAAAATTCCAGCCAAGTCGAAGTAAAATAAAAAGTTGTAGCCCCCAGTTACAAATAAGAGAAATTTATCTAATTTTTGAAAAAAATTACCAGCTGTTGGTGGTGGTGGTGATGTCGTTGCTGTTGTTAGAAGCGATGCTGCTTCTGCTAATGAATGGTGGGTGGATAATAGAGAAGGAGAAGACCACCCAAAGACAGGAAAAAAAAAAAAAGAAAGAGCGAGAATATATACATGGTATAATTGTAATTAAATAAAAAAGTAAGGTTATTTTTGTCCTAAAAATCCATTAAAATGAAAAACAATGGAACAGTGCGTTTTTGAAAGAATGAATGGAAGATTTTCAACTTTAAGCTACGGTTGGAAATTAAAAAGGACTTTTTTTTTAATTTATAAAACACATTATTTTAAACATAGAATTTTTCCTAGGTTTTTTCTTTCAATTTTTTTTTTGAAAAATTAGAGTAATACTCTATTATTTAACAATGGCTCAGGTTTCTCTCTCTTAGGTTTTTAATTTTGAACCTTTTAGGTTTTGTACTAGAACCTATGTTTATACTTTTTTTATGATACTTATATTTTATGTTAGTTTTATCAAGTTATGTTTTGTTTATCATAAATTGAGTTTTATGCTTTTTTATTTTATTTTTTAGTATTTTTATTTTGAACATTAGAATTAACAACTTTGTATTTTATGATATTCTAATTTTATATTATATAATTGAATATGTGTGATTATTATATAGTGATTTAATATAATTATGTATATTATATAGTGATGTATCTTAGTGTATTACTAGCTTATTGGCTCGTGTTACGTTATGGGTCATAGTAAAAAATATTCTAAGCGTAAAAAAAATATTTAGGCATTGACAACATGTTTTTCTAAAAAAATATAGACTTTAACAATGAATTGAATGATATTTCGATCTAAAACCGAGATGAAATAACATTTGATCCACTTGGTTTAAATTGAACTAACCTACAAAATTCACCGAGATAATCTTGAAAAAAATAAATTGAAAAGTTTAATCCCGAATTAACTCAATGTTGAAGAATGAAATGGGTGAAAAATTGCATTTGATTACAAAAAACAAAGTGAACTCGAGTCAACCAAGCAAACTCGTGATGAAAGTTATGCACGTCATCAAATTCGATAAATCTTTTATTCCTAAGATTATTTTCCATTCAATTATACAAAAATAAAGCGCATAATATTTTTTTTTTCTATGAAACAACATACTTTTTAAAGTACATATGGAGCTAAGATAGCAAAGATAATTCATTGATAGCAAAATATAAATTGCATTCTTTTAGGTTCTATTTAATAAAAAAAATAGATTATCGATAACAACGGGTAAAATGTGTATTTTTTTTAATAAATGAGTGAAAAAAGTATTAAACCAAAAACAATACCCCCATATCCTTAATCTCCCTATATAATTGCAATTCCACCACATTAGCAATTGCTTAATCCATTAAAAAACCTTTCCATTATGGCTTCTCTATTCCTAGAAATATTAGCTCTAATCATAATTACTAACATCTCCATAAAGTACTCATCCACACTCTTAGAACCCTAAGATAAGGTATGCAATTTATTATAGATCTTTCTATATTAGCGAGTAGGTACAAATCTTTTCCTTATAATTGTCTTCATCTCCTCCCAAGTTTCTAATAGCCTTTCTCCATTACTTCTTCTACTTGTAATAAGCTAATCCCACTCTAATTCTATAATTGGTGATTTTAATCACAAGCAATTTAACATTTTTTTTCTTTTGAATACCTATGGCAATCAAACATAAACTCCATTTTCTTTTCTCAATCCAAGTAAGCCTCTGAATTACTCTTTCCCTGAAACCCTAAAATTTTGAGTTTAATACCACTCAAATTATTATCTAAACCACCATGCTCCTCAAAAGTTTTACCCTAGCCGAATATATTAGTTTATCATGATCGGTCTCCCATTCTTCTCCTAGGTCATGTCTCATACGCATGACTTTATTGAATTCAAAATTTTCTACCATAATCAACTACATCTTCCTCCCTTTTTTTTTAGAATTATCACTCACACTCTTATCATTCATTGTAGCATTAATGATAAGCATTTCAACTTCCTTTTTCTTATGACTGAGAACCTTTTGTCTACTAATTATCTTATTAAACATACACATTAACACCTCCATCATAACCTCCATTTTATCCTGCCTTTACTCCACCATTCTAGCCTTTTTCTGTTCAACACTTTTCGAAGGCATTGTTATACATGAAATAAAGGTTAGTAGTAAAAAATATTTTTCTCACACAAGCCTCAAATATTTACTTTCACAATAAAATTCACTCATCTCGTGTCTCACATAATTTATTAGGTTTTTCATTCTAATAGTCTTGCTATGCCTTTTACCACTCATTTCTTATATTTTGATTCTTAAAAGTAACTTAGCAACTTATCAAACAATTTACTAAACTATGCAATGACTTATTTTATATTTAAAGACTTAAGAATAAAAAATACTCAAACTTCTTAAAACAAATATTGAGGATAAACTTACAACTAACAATTTAAATTTATGTGAATATGATGAAAACAAAGACATGAAATAAAAGCAAGAATTATTATTAAAAAAACTTTGAAAACTATAGAATTCAAGAAAATAAAGAAAACGATGCAAGAAATAAAGAAACTAAAAAAAATGCAAGATAATTCTATTCTACCTAAATTTACAAGAAATCAATCAAGATCACTAAGAATTTCCAAGACAAGTTTTGGTTAAACCCTAATTCATGCAAGATCCAAATTTTTTGAATTTCTTCTCTAAGAATCATTTCAAGATTGTGACTTTGATTCTTTTTTCTTTTATTCCTATATATATATATATTTATGTGTGTGCACAAGCGCGCTAAATTTCTCAAGTAAAAAAGATGAACATAAATTTTTGTTTTGTATGTATTTTTTGGCAACTTTAATACTTGTCCTTATCAAAACCGATTTATTCTTTCTTTTTTTATATGAAAAAATTAAACATGCAACCATGATTAATCAAGAATTAATCTTTTCTTCTTTTTTTTGTATTAGTCTAAACCATAGAGAGAAAGAAACTAAGAAAACTAAGAAAACAAATCATAGATATGGCAAGATCTAAAGAAAACCCAAGAATTACTCGTAACAATAAAAATTAAAGAGATATAACATGAAATTAGTCATGCTCGATACCAAACTAATATAGAATTTTCCCTTAGATTGCTAATTTGATGTTCGAAGAAAAATTTGCAACTTGACCTAACAACCTTGCCTTAGAGAACCAAAGTTATATGCAATTGATCACCCCCACCCTACGCCCATAATGAGATATAAATGAGAAGTATAAATCACAACGAAGTTAATCAATCCTTCAAAGAGTTTGCAACTTCAATCAAGAACTTAATATGAAAATCACTCAACCACACAAAGAGAAACAAACCACTCAATATGCAACAACTTTAGAGAAAATTTCATAAACCCTAGAATAATGTTAACAATTGATTTATATAGTAGAAAACTAACTCTAATTTGGCTTCATGGACCCAAACTTGATAAATAAGCCTCAACACATTAAAAGCCCAAAATAACTAAAGTAACAAGATAAAACCTAACCTAAATAAACCCTTAAATGCCACGGACCCTAAAATAAATTAAAAGATAAATAAATAATAGTCTAACTAATTAAAACAAGATCAAAGTTAAATTTTATAATCTGCTTGAAGAATTGAAGCTCAACTTCAAACAAATAGCTCTTCCTCCCTCTCGTCTTAATGAATTAAAAGGTCTACCACATATCACTAGAAATATGTGAATGTCTATTTTTCAGTACAACTAAAATCAAATCAAAATTAATTTTGTATCTCTAGTTATGGCTAAAAAAATAGAAATAGGTCAAAGCTGACAAATTTAAATCTTCTTATTCTAATTTATTTGTAATGTTTGGATGCTCCCCTACAAGTCTTTCTTAATCAATTAGGACTGCATCATTTGTTGGTTTGATTTTGTTGGAAAAAATAGCCAAAGTTAGTGTCAAAGTGTTTCTAAGATTTTATATCTTTTGAAAAGGTAAAATCAAGTTTGGGATAGTTTTTTCTGGGTTGATCTTGTGTTTTTTATCCAATTTATTTTTTTTACACAGGGGATTATTTTTTTAGGTCATATGAGTGCTTTTTATGTGAAAATTAAGAAATTTTATGATACTCAAGTTATAACTGGTGACTTCCTATTAGTTAAAACTTGGTTTCATTTATTAGTATGCCATGTCATTAAAAATCCATGTTATTAACATAAAAAAATCACCATCGTTAATCTCTTCTCCTTCAACAACCCTCTCCTCTATTACCCATCTTTTCATCCTCAATAGCTCTCTTCCAAACTAGATACATTGTTGAGCAACCACCACCTCTCCAACAAAATCCTATTTTTTTGTTTTGTTTTTTTTCTACTCTCATTGACAAAACTTGTCGGTTAAAACTCAAAAGAATTATTGAACACTTGAGTCTTCACTTCTCCAATTGTGCTTTCCCATATTTTAAAATCAAAATTCATGGAATAGAGATTCTACTGCCCCTTTTGGAAGGATTTTTCTTTTGGTTGTTGGAGGAGAGATTCTAATTCCCCTTTTTGGAAGGATTGAAGTAAGAAATTCACCATTATGTTTTTCTTATACATGTATATGACTAATTAACAGCTTTATTAGTGATGAATTAAGTTATTTATGTAGAAATGCATTTTCTATTTATAAAGAACAAATGATGGCTAATAAGAACATGCATCATTTGTTCCTTCATGTGGATGTTTTGAAGCCTGAGCAAGATAAATCTCTATATTTTCTTTATGGACTTTATCCAGACATGTTAGGAATTCACCCTTTTTCTTTAAGTCTAAAGCTAGATAGTGTTGAGTTTCTCAAAGTTGTAAATTTAATGGATTTGATTGTACAATTCAACAAATTGTTCTTTTATTAATAGAGAACTTGATGAAAGGATGAGAGATGCATTCCATGATCTTATTGAAAAAAAAAATACTTGGATGAGAATTTGTTTAATTTCCTTCAAACATGGTTATATGTGAAGGAGCACTGGAGATGACATTTTCATGTTTGAACTATTTTCTTTCTTTGTTATGTGATTTATTACATTGACAAAGATTCTTACTTTTAAGTGCTTTTACAACTTGATTAAAAATTTCTCCATAAACTTTTTTTGTGTCTGAAGGAAGATTGTTTTGTGTGAAATAAAATATAAAGATTTTGAACTCAAATTGCTCAAGTAGTTTATAATTATAACTCTATACCTCCCTATTAGGACCATCTTTATGTTTCGTATCTTATAGAACTTTGCCATTTCAAAATCAAAGCCGATGACGATTTTAAAATGAAATTTGCATTATTTAGCTTTCTAGTTCAAACTAAACACATTTTAAAATAAAGGAAGAGATATGTCATTTTCTCCAAAAAGTCATCTTCAAACTAAACACTCAATCTTTAAAAGGATTTAGATACTCCATCTTCAAAAAGAATTAGATAATTTTGGTATATTTTGAATTCACCTGAGTACAAGAACTTTCTTGTCTTAAGCAATTGAATTTTTGGTAAGCCTTATATAGTTTGAGGTTGTGTGTATATAAAAAGTAATTGCATTTGCACTAACATGCCTAAGTCAAAACATGATCAAAGACAGACTTATTGATAAACAAACATACATGATCAAAGCCTTCTTCATTTTTCCCTTTCTATTGCTTGGAACCATATTAATACAAGACTATAAAGATAATTTTAGTTTCTAGACTTACAGTAACATAATGGGTGGAGCTGTGATTTGATTTTATTGGGAAAGAAGAAAAAGGGTGGTTGTTATTTTATGGGAGAAATGAAGGCGGATAGGATGTGACTTTTAAGAATTTCTCTGTAAAACCAGGATGAAAAGAGTAGTAGATTTTTGTTTTGTTTTGATGTTGCTAATATGGATTTTTAATGACATGACATTCTAATAAATGAGGCGAAGCTATAACTAATGGAATACCACAAGTTACAACTTGAACACCATAAAATTTCTCGTGAAAATCATGTTTTTATTTTATTTTATAAAGAAAACTTGTTGTCCTGATTTTTCAACCGTCACTTCTCCTTTAAGAAAAAAAATGATAATAGTTAAAAATATTATAAAGCTAGACAACCTAGTTTGTTTTGCCATGCCTTTGTTTTTGTTGTTTTTTTTTTAATTCTACATCCTATGTTTATTTGATTTTAAAATAAATAGTTATATATATAGATATTGTTTTATTAATTTCTTAAATTAATTTGAAATATATTTGAGTTATTATTTTTTAAAATGCTATTATAATTTTTGTTTTTTTTTAAATTAATAGAATCTTTTTTATCATTATATAACAATTTCTTATCTTTAAAAATCATAGAACTTAAAATAAAATATATCTAATATCACATATTAAAAGAAAAAAGAAAAGCTAGAATGCATTGGGGTTTTACTATAACTTTACACATAGATTACCGTGGATTGCTATAGTGAAATTACTCTTTTACCTTTAAGTAAAGAAAATTTAAGCCTTTACACTGGGTTTTTTTTGTCTTTTCCTCTCGCTCAGTGATCATTAAAAGATTATTTAGGGATGTATGCATCTTTTCAATTTTTTTAACATATTAAAAATACTCTTTTACCCCTAGAGTCAACAAAATTTAGAGTTGTTGACTAATGACTTTCTTGACTTTTCACAAGTTTCGTAATGGTAAAAATACTTATTTACTCCCAAGATCAAAAAAATATTAAGCTGCTGGACAAGAGTGTTTCAAGTTTTTCCACTTTACATGTACAGTAAAAGAATATTTTTAACCTTAGAAAAGACAAAAAAAGAAGCTTTGTTTTTGGGAGTATTTTGATATTTTTCACATAGGTATTTTGTGTAATTAAAAAGGCTATGAGAGCATATTGATATTTTCATGTTTTGTTTTTAATTTCTGAATTAAAAAGTTACAGGCATGTGTTCCATACACGCTATCGAGTGAGTGATGTCCATGTCATTCAGGTGGCACGTGTGACACTACCCGATGGCTAAATCTGGCCATCCGTCGTCTCCCTGGATGCACAATCGTGTTCTTTTCCACATGGTATGACGCGTGTAAACTTATGATGGTTGAATTGCCACCGGTGATCGATTGTTTTTGTTTTTTGTTTTTTTCTCTCTCATAACAACTAAAGTACACAATTATCCTTTTTATTTGTTGTTTTTCAATTTCAGTCCTCATTCTTTTTTAGAATAGTAATTGTTATAATAATAATAATTCATCATTCGATGTACGATTTGCTGAGAATTGAGTTTCATTACTTTTTCATATATGATATTTTTGATCTAATATCTCGAATTACTAATTTGAAAAGTTTACATGGCTCGACATTCTTTTTTATTTTTTATCTTATTATTATTTTTTAAAATTTTTTCATTTAACATTGATTTTTAAAAATAAAAAAAACATTCATATTTCCTTTAAATCTATTAAATAAATTAATTTACATCAAATTAATTTTTAAAGGTTTATCGTTTTGTCTAAATTTATAGTATTGCAAAATTTTTTCCATATTCTTAATATTTTTTAAAATATAATTCAGCCCACGATAAAATGCATACAAATAAACTAGTCATATCTAAAGCATTTTAAGTTGACTTCACGTAGATGTTTGAAACTTCAAATTTTATATTTTCATGTAGTTAAATATTTAAACAGATGAATTCATTTTAATATAAGGCTTAATTTTTTTTTTTTTACCATTTTCCAAAAAATGAAAAAACACAAAAATCACCTTTTTTTTTCTTTTTCCCGTCCCCTCTTTCTACGTCAGTTAATATTCTGCTCTCATTCTCTTCAGACATTCAACCCTTCTCTCTCTCTCTCTCTCCCTCTTTCTCTTTCTCTTGTCCATCCAATCAGTCTCCTTACAAAAAAACCACCACCAACTGCCCTGTCCCTCTCTCTCTAAAAAACTCAAAACACACACATTCCCCCTTCAAACGTCACTACTCTCTCTTTAGCAATCCGCTGCTGCACCAAAACAAGAGAAAAAGATAACAAACCCTAAAACAAAATGGTGTTCAAGAACAAGCTATTTTTCTCATCTTCAAAGAAATCAGAGACTTCAAGTCCTGATGGATCCAACAACAGTCCAAGATCAATCGGGTCAAATTCACCGATCCGGTCCGACAAGAAAAAACCCGCCAAATCTAAAGATTCAACACCTACTACTCCAGCTAGTACTGCTTCTTCTAATAATTCTACTTGCAAGCAAACCCAAGTTAAAGACGGGGTAAAAAAGAAAGACTCATTTTTTAAAGGCAAAGAAACTGTGAGCCAACCTCAAACTCCTACCAAACCCGGGATTTCAAATTCTGGGTCGGATTTAAAATCCAAAAAAGGTGGTGTCTTGGTTGATAATAAGGAGAAAGAAGCAGAAAAGTATTCTGTTTCGCCGATTTTAGCTTCATCTTTGGGGTTGAATAGGATCAAAACAAGATCAGGGCCATTGCCACAAGAGACTTTCTTTAGTTTTAAAGGTGATAAAGGGAGTGGTGTATTGGGGTCTAGTAATTTGTCGAGGCCTAGTGCTAGTAGCGGGGATGGAGGGTCGAGTTCGAATTCAAGTTCTTTAGGGTCAGGAAAGAAGAAGGAAGGAATATTGGGGCAGAGTAAGTTGAGGGTGTTTCAAGAGAGTGGTAACGGAGGTGATAATTCGGATAGTATGTCTACTGGAAGTGGAGGACAGTCTAGAGAAGTTAGTCCGAATTTGCAGGCAAGAACTAGGTTGCAAAGTGGAGAGTCATCAAGCGAAGCAGGTAAGTTAGTTACCTTTTTTTTCTTACTGGTTATAGTTTTGAAGGTCGTGGTTGCTTGCTTTTACTTGTTTTAATATTTGGTGTTGCTCACATATTTGTCGTTTCAAAGTGTAGTTGACTATTGGGAAAATTTGTTAAAGTGTGACATCCTTTCAGGTGTTTAATAAGGGCTTGGTTCTTCCATAAAATCAACTGAAATAGGATTTGCTCAATCTTAAGCAATGTCTAGCTCCTTTCAGATGTTTAATAAGTAAGGGCTTGGTTCTTCCATAAAATCAACTGAAATAGGATTTGCTCAATCTTAAGCAATGTCTAGCTCCTTACATCCTCAAACCTAAAAGGTAGGTCATTTTAATAAGGAATTGTCTGGAGGAGCTATTCATATCCACTCAAGGATTGGTGAAGTATATTGTTCATGCAAAAGCTTTACTCTTTGCTGTATAGATCATGCAAAGGCTTGGAAGAAGGCCCTCAATCCTTTTGTTGAAAACACTACAAGGTGATGTTTTTTAACTTCCATGGTTGGGAAATCTTGCCTAAAATAACATAGCTTGAAGGGTGCCTCCAACTTAAATCTTAAATTTTGCTAAAGTGGCATAATTTTGGGACCATATTCAGATTTCAAAATTTGTCCAATGCACCAGCTTTCCATCCATTGGAGATAGATGACTAAAAGTCCACTTTTTCAGTAGCTAAGGTTCTTAAATACTAAGAGGTTTCAAATCTCATCCTTGGATTGCAAATCCGTTGTCTGCAAGGAACTGATAATTAAAACTTCATAACAATTAAATCTGAAAGGAGGATGATACCTTTATCAATGAACCTCTAAATCATGCATGGCTCCTCAAAGAGCTTTATTACAGGTACTGGTAAGATGTGTGGATTTTCAAGATTGTATGGAAATAATAACGGTGATATTTATGTGGTAAAGTGTTTGCAATTTTTTTTTTTTTGCTTAATGTATTCCTGGATCTGACCTCACATTCAATTTATTAAGAATGATGGAAAGAATTGGACTGGAAACTGCATTGGGATCGTATTTGTGTATTTGCTTTTGAGATGTTCCATCATGCAATATGCTCCGCGACGTAGTTAACTAAGTCATGTTTGTTTTGCCAGATATATGGTATCCAAACTATTAGAGAATAGCATAAGTCAATCTTGAAACCTCACCTAATAATTTTAGCTTTCGGGTTGGGTTGAGATGATTTTTTGACATGATATTAGAGCCTTGTTGATTAAGTGATCATGAGTTCGAATCTCATCACCCCAAGACTTTCACTTGAGGGGGTGTGGAAATAGTATAAATCATATATTGGAACCTCACCTAACAATTTAAGCTTTTGGGTTGAGATGGTTTTTTGACAGAAACAATGTCTAATATGAATTTGTATCCACAACATTTTACATGAAGAAGTGTACACTTTCTGGAAAAGCTGTCCAATTTTGGTGGAACTTTCAGAATTGTGATTTAGTTGACAGGTTTTGCAAAAGAGTTTCCAATTTCTGTAAAGAAAATTTGTGGAGTTATTGGAGATGAAGCAATATGCCTTGGATGACTAAATTATATAAAAAACTAGTTTGAAAGAGATATATCCTAGCAGGTTCTTCATCATGTCAGAACATCAGGGTCTGTTCAACATGAGGTACTGAATTTGTTGCATGCATTTGTGGGGGACCAGATGGACGCTGTGTTAATAGGGATAATCATGCAAGGAACATGTTTGGACAGCAAATTAATTCATGTTTTGTAATGACAAAATTCTTGGTGAGAAGTCACACTGTATGTCTTTATTTTATGTGTAAAAAGAATAAGGGAGGTCTTCTTTATTTAACTATTCAATTGTAGCAGAATTGCTGTTAAACTTCATCAATCTGGTCAGTGTACAATTGTGCCTAAATTCCTGTTGACGTTGTTTAGAAGTTGGATGGCTGTACATATTGGGGGCCTAGGATGCTATGGTTTCATAGTTGGGAAGTTATTGTGTGCTGGAAAAAAAAAAAAAAACAGTGCGTGCAGTTGCAATGCCCTTCACTTTTCTTTTTGTTACATTTGCATAGATAGAAGGCCTTTTCCATGGGACAGAGTCTGAAATTCATACAAGTTTAAACTTTGTCAATGTAGAAATGGTTTTTGCTCTTGGAATGTTTTAACTTGCATGCAATGTTCATTATGTCTTCCTTTGCAAAAACACATTTCTGATATTTTGTTACCATGGCAGGTCAACATAATTCATCATGGGGTCACTCTGGAGGCTTACGAAGTTCAGATGCTATCACACCTGAGGTACTAGTCAAGATATTTTTATTGATATTCCCTCACTTGTCTCCTACCTAGTCGATTGTTCTTCTGCTAGCTTTCCTCACAATGGTGTTTTAAATGTTTGTTTTTCTAGACTTATGATTGTGACAACCCAAAGGAATCTGAATCTCCCAGGTTTCAAGCAATACTCCGTTTGACAAGTGCCCCTAGAAAGAGGTTTCCTGCTGACATAAAAAGTTTCTCACATGAATTAAATTCCAAAGGTGTACGGCCTTTCCCATTTTGGAAGCCTCGAGGGCTAAATAACTTGGAGGTAACTTATTCAATTGCGTTATATCTCTTCTAGATGATGCAATGTGCTCTATGAAGTTTGCCTCCTGATTAATCTTCTAGTTTTGGTACAGGAAATCTTGGTTGTCATACGTGCAAAATTTGACAAAGCAAAGGAAGAAGTGAATTCTGACCTGGCTATCTTTGCAGCAGATCTGGTTGGAATTCTTGAAAAAAATGCGGATAGTCATCCTGAGTGGCAGGAAACTATTGAAGACTTGTTGGTTTTGGCTCGGAGTTGCGCTATGACATCACCTGGAGAGTTTTGGCTTCAGTGTGAAGTTATAGTCCAAGAACTGGATGATAGACGCCAAGAACTTCCCCCAGGAATTTTGAAGAAACTTCATACCCGAATGCTTTTCATCCTAACAAGGTGTACCAGATTATTGCAATTCCACAAGGAAAGGGTGCTGGATGAGAATGAAAATGTTTTCGGGCTTCGTCAATCTAGGCTTTTGCATCCTGTAGATAAACGAATTCCTTCTTTTGTTGGTAGGGATGGGAAAGTTTCTAGTGCTGCAAAGAAGGCAGCTTCAGGAAGGAAATCATATAGTCAAGAACATAAGGCTGCATTAGTAAGAAAATCATACAGTCAAGAGCAGCGTGATTGGAGCAGAGAACAAGACATACTGCCAGGAAAACTGCTCTCTCTTGCTGATAACGCTCTTAAGAGTGACGAGTCTCCCACAGGCAGGGATCGGATATCTTCTTGGAAGCCACTCCCATCTCCTCCTGGCAAAAGCACAAAGGAAGTTGTTCCTGTAGAGGAGCAGAATGACAGTAAGATTGAACCTTTGAAAACTTCAAATGACAGGAGAGGAGCCTCTGACGTGCATCTGGCTGCTGCAAAGGTTTCTGACCTTCCAATGGTGAAAGATGTGCATGAAAATTCTATGAAGCACCAACCTAAAATTTCTTGGGGAAACTGGGGCGATCAGCAGAATATTGCTGATGAGAGTTCAATAATTTGTCGCATTTGTGAGGAGGAAGTTCCGACTTTACATGTAGAAGATCATTTAAGAATTTGTGCAATTGCAGATCGATGTGATCAGAAGGGTCTAAGTGTCAACGAGCGCTTGATCAGAATTTCCGAAACACTTGAGAAGATGATAGTCCAGAAGGATATTCATCATGCAGTGGGAAGCCCAGATGTTGCTAAAGTATCAAATTCTAGTGTGACTGAAGAATCTGATGTTCTCTCTCCAAAACTCAGTGATTGGTCTCGTAGAGGGTCAGAGGACATGCTTGACTGCTTTCCTGAAGCTGATAATGCTGTTTTTATGGACGACCTGAAAGGGTTGCCTTCCATGTCATGTAAAACCCGATTTGGTCCCAAGTCTGATCAAGGAATGGCCACATCATCAGCTGGTAGCATGACTCCTAGATCTCCATTATTGACACCAAAGACCAGTCATATAGACTTGCTTTTAGCAGGGAAGAGTGCTTTTTCCGAGCATGATGATCTTCCTCAGGTAGTTGTCTATTTTTCTGTTTTCTTATAGATAAATGGGTTATGAATCCCTTTGAAACGGGGCGGGTTTGGGGCAGGTTATACTTCTCTGGCCCCTTCCCATATTAATTGAGTTCATAAGGTTATGGGGATTCCTCATTAATAAAAAAAAGTATAATATTTGTATGTACAATTAATACTTGGCAGTTAATATCTGATGAAAAATTGATATTAATTTCATATGAATATTGAATTTTATAGTAACTCTCATTAATATTGAAGTATAAATTGATATTAAAAGGTGAGTTATTCAAGAAATATACAGACAAAAGATCAAAAACAATATATATGGATATATATGATCAGGTTCGGGTTCTCCACGGAGCGGGGGCATGTACCCCGTCCCCATTTCCATTTTCATATCAGGGGAAAGCCCCCATACCTGCTCCCATCGGGTCAAGTTTTGTTGGGTTTCCATTAGGGCGTGTAATTTTGCCATTCCTAAAAAGGGGTTAGCTATTGTGCTTTAGGATGTTACAGAACTAAATAATGTTGCACTATAGACAGGGTGTCTCTCATCAGCACGGTAACACTTGTCCTTATTTTTAAATTGAATTTTATCTTAAATATTGGCCATATTCCAATAATGCAATCTGAAATTCTTTGTAATTGCACATGCTTTCAGAGGGGACAAGAAAGAGAAAATGTAATAGACAATGTTCTTAAGGCAGCTGGAAGAACATTAAGTACTTGGAAGTTGGTGTGGCCTTAATGCAGTTCTTGCTGATTGGAATTGATTACTTTTTGTTTAAGTTTTATTTTTGAAGGTGTCTATGTATTGATGCAGCTGAATGAACTTGCCGATATTGCAAGATGTGTAGCAACTACACCTCTAGAGGATGATCGCTCAACTCCCTATTTGCTAACTTGTCTTGGAGACTTGAGGGTTGTCATTGAGCGGAGAAAGTTTGATGCGCTTACTGTGGAGACTTTTGGAACAAGAATTGAGAAGCTTATTCGGTGGGTATCTGCATGAAAAGTTTTGGAGTTTTCGTTATTTATGCAAAGAACATCCATGTATTATGAAGTTTGAATTTAGCTTTCAGTGAAATTTAGTGTGCACTTCTTCTAGAGAAGTTTCACAATTTTGAATTTTTATGGAAAGCTAATTGATTGCCACTTTGTTCTTCTTTCTTGTTGTGCAGGGAGAAATATTTGCAGCTTTGCGAGCTAGTGGAAGATGAGAAGGTTGATATAGCAAGTACTGTAATTCATGAAGATACACCTTTGGAAGATGATGTTGTTCGAAGCTTGAGAACAAGTCCAATACATTCTTCTAAGGATCGTACCTCCATAGATGACTTCGAGATAATAAAACCAATAAGTCGTGGGGCGTTTGGAAGGGTGTTTTTAGCTAAAAAGAGAGCAACAGGAGACCTTTTTGCCATAAAGGTACCAATATTTGATGTTGTGGTTGTAATTTCTTTTGTAGTTTGACTTTTGCTTCGTTTTATTTTACTGATTGCTTTTTTTTCTCCTTAAATTTCCTTTGTTTAGACAATATTTATGTAAATGTGTGTGTAATCAACTATAATTTTGGGGCTTATGAGGCCTTGAAGTTAGGTGCCTCATGCAGGAAGAGGTTGTGAATAGCCCCCCAAAAGTAGAATTTTTTGATCAAGATGGAATGGGGTGAGGTAATGGTACTGTAGTTAGGCCCAGTGGGATTTTGTCAAATAAGAAACTGTGATTTTTTATGGTAGTTCCTCAAGTTCACATAAAGGGTAAGACGAGACAAAGGATGCATCGAATTCCTTCAGAAGTCTGAACACTTTTTACAGGGAATCTTAAGGAAACTATATGTTTGAATTTGAGGGCCGGCATTCATGATGATATTTGTTTTAAGAGTTGGAATGGCAAATCTCCCTTTAGTCAATAATATAACTACTGTTTCTTAATTTATGATTTTATCTGAATAGATGGAATTTTAGATAATATGTTTATGTGGGTGTGTGGGTGTGTGTGTGTGTGTGTGTGTGTGGACCCAGTGTTTGTTGCTGATATTAGGCTGTAATTTAATGGTTCTTGTTGTTGAGTGTCCCATGCTCGTCTTTTGTTAGTGGGAAGTAAAGAGGAAGTTGAGTCTGAATTGATTGGATACTTGGCATTTGCAACAGGTTCTTAAAAAGGCTGATATGATCCGCAAGAATGCTGTTGAAAGTATACTAGCAGAACGAGATATTTTAATTTCAGTCCGCAATCCCTTTGTGGTGAGCATGCCTAGCTTGCATATCATTTTGGCAGGTCATCATAAATTCATTTTCCATTCTAACATGTATGTGTAATTTGTCAGGTTCGCTTCTTCTATTCATTTACTTGTCGTGAGAATTTGTATCTTGTGATGGAGTATTTGAATGGTGGCGATCTGTATTCATTGTTGAGAAATTTGGGCTGCTTAGATGAAGATGTTGCTCGTGTATACATTGCAGAAGTTGTAAGTTTTAGTGTTTTTCCCTCACAAATACTTATACTGCATATAGAGCAGTTTCAGAATCTAATTATTATTGCTTTTAAGGTGCTCGCTTTGGAATATTTGCACTCACTGCGTGTAGTTCATCGTGATTTGAAGCCTGATAATTTGTTGATTGCACATGATGGACATATCAAGGTAACTCCTTTATTTTATTTTATCTTATCTTTTTGTACTTGTCCTGCTATTTCTTATCAACACCTACACTTTTTGATTGCCATTATTTTGTTTATCCTGTGACCTTGTTCCAGTATTTTTTTTTTTAATTTCAAGATGCCCTTGTCCAACTAAGGTGTACATTCTTTTTAACAGCTGACAGACTTTGGTCTTTCCAAGGTTGGTCTCATCAATAGCACCGATGATTTATCTGGTCCAGCAGTTAGCGGGACTTCCATGCTTGTGGATGATGAACCTCAACTATCTACTTCCGAGCATCAGCGAGAAAGGCGGAAAAAACGTTCTGCTGTGGGCACACCTGATTATCTTGCACCAGAGATTCTTCTGGGAACAGGACATGGTTTGTATACCTTGTTTTAGCTCAGGGGGTTACAATTGCCTTTATTTTATTTGTATAGTGATGCAACATTAGGTTTACTAAAAGTATATGTTTGGCGTTCCTTAAAGCAGCTTATGTAATGCTAACCTTATTACTTAATTGCATTTAAATGCCTGAAACAATAAACTCTGTATAATTTTCTGCAGGAACAACTGCTGATTGGTGGTCTGTGGGTGTTATTCTATTTGAATTGATTGTTGGTATTCCACCCTTTAATGCAGAGCATCCCCAGGTTAATTCCTTGCTTCTGTCTACAGTATTGTTATGAATTTTGTTGTTATGTTCTCTCTTCAACTTACCTCCTGATAAATTATTTTTCATTCTATCTTCTTTTACGAACTTTAATTAATTAATTTATTTTTTCTGAAAAATATTTCTATTGTATTCTCTAAACAATGAGTAGTCCTTTTCATGCTTAGGATTTATGAACCTAAGAGTATTCTCCAATAATAACTAAGGATAACTTTGAGATGCTTAGTTTGGGTCATGAGAAGTATTCCTCTCTTATGAAAGTGAGCGTTGCTGGAAAAGTTTTAAAAGAAATGGTTCTGGAAAGTGCAGGATGATATTATAATTGTCATACTACTAAACATGTTAGTTTTTTGGGATGGGAACTTTCCTCTTTCAACCACCTCTGAAGCAATGAGAGTTGCATTTGACCCTATTTTCTTAGCCCGTTGAGATGCTGCATTTCTTAATTAATTTTTTCTTTCAGTGAAACAGCCTAGGAGCAATGCAAGTGTAATTTTGGTTGAATATGTATCAGGAGTAAAACATTAATTTTTATAATTTTCTCCATAATAGGTGTATATTGTTGAAATTGGGAAGTACAAAATACCTTCTACATAGGAAGATTTAAGTTTTTTTGTTTAATATTAACAATATTAGTGTATTCTCATTTAGAATTCCAAGTCTAAAATTAGAATTAGTTGTTTTTAAGAGGTTTATTTATGCACATCTTATATGATCTTTCAATAGGCGGAGTGCAATGTTTTTTTAGAATTTCCAGACAACATGCCCTTTGTGATGCGATCAATTTTAGGTCCAACTCTTAAGAATCAAGGTGTGGTGCTCAGGTTTCATTTCTAGATGTTATTCCTTAAACCTTCTTTAAATTCTAATATTAAATTACTGCAGAGAAGTTTCAGTAACCGGACTTGATCTATACAAAAACAAGTATTCCCCCAAACACCATACATCCATCCTCAACTCAATTAATAAAATTTGAACTCCTTTTACCCAGACCCATTAATCCCTAATTTTTCAAACCCTGGCTTGCTGTAGTATGTTCTTGGAAAAGAAATTCAGTTATGCTCTATGTCCTGTTGTGGGTTAGCATTCGCTTAAAATCTGCTCGGAGTTGGTACCAACAGGAAAGGATGAGACTTCCTAATTTGCTTTCCAGACTTCGGTTCATGATAAGTGTGGGAGGAAGTTGTTGAATGAATAGCTACAAATAGGCAGTAGACGTGAGATAGATTCTGAGAAAATCTGAATTTTTTCCAGATAATTACTTTTAAGACATGAATTAGAATGGTTCTCCATAGCTGACCTTGTTTCATCATCGCTTACAATTATATTCGATTTCGAGGAAATACAGAAACTTAAAAAAGATTATTACAAGGTAATTCTTTTAAGATGTCAATAGGGACCTTGATAGTGCGAGGTAGTATAATTTAGGTTAAATGACTCAGTGAGATATTATGACATATGGAGGCAGTCTACTATGGCAATGAGTTATACTTGAAGATAATTGGACATGATTATAGCTGTTAATATCACAGATGTTTACTTGGACAATAATTTTGGGGTGGTAGTTTGCATTCTAGATTAGATAATAAGAGATAGCTTAGAGGGTGGTAGGTAGTCTTCAACAATCTGGAGCTCTGCTTATGTGAACACCTAACTGAAACCAAGCCAATGTGCTAGTGTCCTATCTGTGACCAGATGGTTCCAATTTTTTAACACTATGTGATGGTACTGCATTTGCAACAGCTCCATAGTCTGTAATGTAAAAACTTTAAAGGTGAACTAATTTTTGCACATATAGATTCATCAATCTTCCATTTCTAGCCCCAATTTATAAAATTTTCATTTTTACCCCTTTAGTTTTTAAGAGTTTCAATTTGCCCTTGCCATAAATTACTAATGAGAAGTTCACTGTTTTCTTACCTTTTCTTTTTTCCTTATTTTTCTCTAAATCCCCATTCATGTATAGCATCTCACAAAAAACTTAAACCTCAAACTAAAATAAGCTGAAGCCAAACCTTCTCAAAGAAGAACAATAGTCCCCCCAAAGTGAAGTGAAAAAAAAAGAAAAGAAAACTATCAAAAGACCAAATTCAAAGAGGAGGCCATGTAATGTTAAATTGTAACATGGAACTTATTGGGATCTAGAAGGGTAATTTTGTGAAACTTTAAATTATAGGGGTAGAAGTGGAACATCAATGAATCTATGGGGGTAAAAATGATACCCAACTTTAAAATTCCTGATGAAGCTGCGAGAAATTGTTGCTTTACAATGGTTGATGATGCTCAGCAAAATGTCTTGGGTGGCCTGAGATGTGAGTTTGCGACATGTCATGTGGATTTGTATGAGTGGTCTGAGGTGATAGTGCATGAATAGTCATGTAGTTTTCCATACTTTTAAATAGCTCCATGTTTTTATGTCAAGCTCCTCTGTTGCTACCTGACCATCCCTATAGGGCATTGGCTTCTATTTACATGGTGGACATTAGTCAGGGTTGGTTGCAAAATTGTTTCAACCACCGAGTCATACAACCATTAATGTCAAATATGATAGTAGGCACCCAGGTGCATGGTGTTTTGGATCGTTTGGTGTACTACGTTAACCTTTACTGTTTTTCTTAATAAAGTAAAATTAAGCCATTCAAACCATCTTGTAACAAAGCTTGTGGGCTTTGGAATGCTATTCTGGAAAGTTATTTATTTCTTAGTGATTGCTTGAAATAGCCTTGGGTTTTTTTTTTCTTTTTATTTATTGGCATGTTAATTTTCAATTTTGTTTCTATTGCTCCATTCTTATTTCCCTTTTTGCTTCTAGACGATATTTGATAATATTCTCAACTGTAAGATACCTTGGCCACGGGTGCCTGAGGAAATGAGTCCTGAAGCACAGGATCTAATTGATAGGTAAGAGAGTTTGCCTAGTTCTTATAAATGGTTAGTCTATTAATGTTATTGAAATGTATATTTGATCTGATTGATTTAGTCATCATTTATGATGAGGATGGTTCCATTTCAACTGATTTGCTGTAAAATACAATGCCTGCGATCTCTTTGGTATTTTATGAGACCTGAATTTAGAGACTTTCTTATCTTTTTTGTATTTAGTGGATCTTAATTTGCAAGATATACTGTAAATTAGATTTCCTGAGGTAGAGTTTTGGATTGTGAATTGATTGATGTTTTTGAGTCTGAACTAATACTATTCATCTCCAGATTATTAACTGAAGATCCTTACCAGAGACTTGGAGCTGGAGGAGCATCAGAGGTGAACTTTAACTTTTATTTCTAGTTTATTTTCCAGCCTGTTCATGTTCATGATCATGCATGTATTTCATTGTACCTTTAACCTACTAAAAGCAGAACTTTTAATCCAGGTAAAGCAGCATGTATTCTTTAAAGATATCAACTGGGACACACTTGCCAGGCAAAAGGTGTGATTGTCTTCCTTGAGTATAAGCATGACTTTATGCAGTCTTACAAAATGGGTTGTAGATTGACTTATCATTTTTGCATCTGCTATCTTTCAGGCTGCATTTGTGCCCAGTTCAGAGAGTGCACTTGATACAAGCTACTTCACTAGTCGATACTCTTGGAATACTTCAGATGATGCAATATACCCAGCCAGTGACTTTGAGGATTCGAGTGATGCAGATAGCTTGAGTGGCAGCAGTAGCTGCTTAAGCAATCGACATGATGAAGTGGTATTATGTCCTCAAGTTTTTCTCAATCTTGGGAAATTTTTATGCCCCCCCTGCATATTTTGCTAAAGTGACTCACTCTTGGGCCATAATGATAAACAGGGAGATGAATGTCAAGGTCTTGCTGAATTTGAGTCTGGTTCAGGTGTCAATTACTCTTTCAGTAATTTTTCATTCAAGGTACTTCCATTCCCCTAAGCTGGATTAACAACTCCTTGGTTCTTCCCTAATCTGAATGTTTGACGTGTTTTTGGCGAGTAAAGTTGTTCTGTTTACCTTTTCTTTATTGAATTTTTTTCCTTACAGTCTTTCAATTTTTGGTTCCTAAAGTTAGATTGGGGTAAGAACTAATACACTCATCAAGAAATGATGTTTATTAGCCCAAACACAATTTTCATGTCTGCTAGGACAAAAAAATATTAGAACCTTAAAATATTCTGTTAGATTTCATTGAGAAAAATATTTCTTTGATCATCAGGAACAAATAAAAATTTTAAGAACAATATTTTCTTGATTTTCTTTTAGTCTGGAAAGAAAGGAAAGAAAAGGTAAGAAAATTTCAGATTCCATGCTTATAAACAATGTATTGCTCACGGATCATTTGTTTTGAGTTAATTTAGAACTTATTTAATATGATCCACGATGTACTTTAGCTTATAGCTTAAATGTACAGCGGTGTGTCGTCGAAATATTTTTCCCCAATATTTATTGCTCTAATTCTTATGGGATAATTTATGCTGTATATTTATTCCATTCTGTTGTGTCCATGACTGCATTCTTACCTTCTTCTTTTTCCTGTGGTTTTAGAATCTCTCCCAGCTTGCATCAATCAACTATGATATTCTCTCTAAGGGTTGGAAGGATGATCCACCAACAACTAATTTATGACCATTTCTCCTCGGTCAGAAGCCAGAAGAATCGTGTTCCTTGGCATTGAAATCATTTTGAACGTATATGGGGCATCTGATTTGCCAGTGTTGTTTACATACTCTGTACATGTAATTACTCTAGTTAGTGTTTTCTCCCCTCATTACATCTTTTCATTTCTTCTATGATCTACAGATGGTAATTTAATTCATTTTTGATACTTGCAGACATAGAAGAAAAGTTGAGGACTGAAACTGCTTTGGGATGTGCTCTTTGTTTAGTATAGGTAAGGCATCCACACTGTTGGGGTTCAATTTTATTTGTTTAGTTGAGCTGAGGAATATTGTTTTCCATTATTTAAATGCCCCAGTGTTGGTCTACGCTCTTTGATGTGTGGTGTACTTTTTGTGATTGTCGCCTCGTATCAATGAAAGAACACATCCCTCTATTTGAAGTTCAGTGTAATATGATCATCAAACTTGCAAGATTCTTTGTTATTTTGTGGTTTAATCCAAGACCGTAAGAAGTTTAGAGACCAGTTGCTGTTTTTTGTCCAATCACAACGGGAAATTTGTTTGGTTAGCCAAATAGTTTATGCTTTTTATACTGGATTTCATATATAATTGTGTTTTAAACATTGGTTTTGTAGAAACTAAAATAATTTTTTTTTCCCGCTGTTCTACTTTATTTCACAGCAGTTTTTTTTAAAAACTGCTACTAAAAGTGTTTCTTAAATTTATTTATTTTTAAATTATAATTGCAAAAACTAAACGCTTAGACATGTCAGTATTTACTACTGTTAGTAGTCAGATTCTTTTTTGTTGGACTACCTGTTCTCGTATCTGCTTTGCTCCCCTTTTCTCCCCTCACCTTTTCCCTTGATTTGCCTTTGGTTTTCACAAATCCATTTATAATGAAAACTCTTGCTACTCTTTGCCTGACCTGTTACT
>Ga0325414_1001505_pt1 | contig 22634 bp, 23 predicted proteins | sample PopdelMetagenome_8_FD_206183 | JGI IMG/M metagenome (GOLD analysis project Ga0325414, IMG submission 206183) | Populus deltoides microbial communities from Bellville, Georgia, United States - Leaf-PdKOR-R3 | ecosystem: Host-associated > Plants > Phyllosphere > Phylloplane/Leaf | place: USA... | reverse complement strand
ACTTATCCTAACTCAATCAGAGTTCAACGCAGCATTAAAAACAAAATCAACTTCATAATATAATTGAATTGTCTTAATACAAGAGTTAATATAATTCATAGTTTTGGAGCACTAACTTGACAAAAAGAAAGATACAAATTACAACCAAAAAGCAGGTTCGGAAGGTTCAACAAAAGTAACCTGCTATCAAGCTATAAGCCTGAAAAGATAAATAATAAGATGGTGAGTTCAACAACTCAGTGAGTAGATAATGTTTAATATACACACACGAGGTAATACAGCAATAAGAAATATATATACAAGTATGGCTCTAGATTCTTATAGAAAGGTTTCTCAAATAGGCCATAACAAGAATATCATATGGTAAAGCTCGTCAGAAAATCAAAATGCAATGAGCATGAGGCTCCGTACTGTGGGATGATCAGTCCACACAGGTTGGTGACTCCCCCGACCAACTAGGGTTCAGATACGATGTGCACAAAGACTAACACTACCCTGTTAGCATGGGTATTCTGACTGACATACCATAGGTTCATAATCATACTCAAACAGACATATTCATATCTCAAGGCTCAACTCATGACATCAATCAAATGAGGAGCTATCAATTCAGAATTCAATTCAAAATATATACTGGTTCATATCAAGAATTCAGATTCAACAATTGATCATGCTTTATCAAAACAAGGATAATAATCAACATATATATTATCAAGAAGCATGATTCAATTCATAATAACAAATCAAATATTTATACTATTTCTCATGCATATGGAAAATTATCCACTCACCTGACTCAAAAGCAACAAAACTCAAAGCTGATATCGAAGGAAATCCTACTGGCGTCCCGCTGGTAGAATATCAAGATTATTTGAATATAAAGGAGACATATTCAAGAATGACTCGAAAGAATATTTAACTTATTTAATACACTTATCTAAGGGTGTATTCCATAACCCTATATGTTTTTGAACTAACTAGTTATCTTTCCTAAAAACCCAACATTTAACGGTTTTCCCGAAATTTAATCCATAATAAAACAACTAATAAAATAGGCAATAATTCACTAAATAACCCTTAATTATTCACCAATCCAATCTGAAAAAGCTAATATTACAGCTAGGGACTAATCTGTAATTTATCCTATTTTTAAGGGTCAAATTGCAACTTTTGTGAAATTGAAGGACCAAACTGAAATTGTCATAAATCCATTGCTATACTGAATTTCTGACCATAATCAGTCCTCATTTCTGTCCAGATCATCTCATTATACTCCAAGGACCATTCTGGAATTTTACCAAATTTTTAGGGTCAAATTGTAATTTTGTCAAATTGAAGGACTAAATTGAAAGTGTTAAATTCTCTTATCTATACAGTAATTCTGTCCATAATTCATATGTTATTCTGTTCAGATTCTCGGAATAGGCTCCAGGGACCAATCTGTAAAATTTCCAAAGTTTGGGGACTAAACTGTAATTTTCCAAAATTGAGGGACCAAATTGAATTTTTGTCATCTTCAACCTCCAATCCAGAATTTTAACAGAAACCTATTGTTCTCCCCTGATTTTTAACTCAAAAATCACCATTCAAACAAAACTATAACTCAAAATCATCACAATCTTCCATAATCAACTAAATCATCAATTAACCACAACAATCAACCCCTAACATTCAATTTAATTCATCAATTAAACTCAAAACACAAATTTCATAACCCTAACATTTATCAAAACTGAAATTAAAGCTAAAGAAAACATATTATACACATTAAAGCATAATCTTACCCCCTTTTACTTATTTCCTCCAACTCCTTTCCTTTTTCCCTTATTTTCCCCTCTTTTCTCTTCTTCTTCTTTCTCCCTTCTCTCCTGCCGATTCTCTCTCAAATTTTTCAGATCCCTCTTTTGTTTTTTTTTCTTTTTATATTTATTATGTTTATCTAATTACCACATTATCCCTCATTCATTTACACCCACACTTTAAGCCACCAAGGGCTTTATTGTATTTTCCTACCTTTTAATACAAAATATTACATGCGCAATATGGGAGAGCGAGAACCACAAACATTCCGTATGAAAATGAATTTGCCCAGTTTTAATGGACAGATGCAAATTGAGGGGTTTCTCAATTGGCTAGCAGTAGTGGAGAGGTTCTTCGATTACATGGAAATCCCTGAAGACAAAAAGGTAAAGTTAGTTGCTTATCGACTAATAGAAGAAGCCTCTGCCTGGTGGGAGTAGCTGCAACTCACGCGGATGCGACAAAGGAAAGGAATGGTACAAACATGGGCAAAAATGAGGCGACTTCTGCGAGCCAGGTACTTACCACCTGATTATGAACAAATACTATTTCAACAGTACCAAGATTGTAGACAAGGCAACAGAACGGTGCAAGCCTATATCAAAGAATTCCACAGATTATCCTCACGTAATAACCTGTAAGAAACAGATGCACAACAAGTCAGTAGGTTTGTTGGTGGGCTGCGTTTGACCATACAAGATCGTGTTTCCATGCAGACCATTTATTCCTTAAATGAAGCCATTAATCTGGCTACAAAAGCAGAGGCACAACTAGACAGGTCAAGGGTAAACATTGTGACGAGGAATTCTTTTGATCTCACCCGTGCTGCAGCAGACAAAGGGAAATCACCCATGAATCAACCCCCACCATCCAGTACCATTAAAGGGCCAAGTAGTAGTGGGGCACCAGCAAAGACTATAGAGATAGTGCCTTCAGAGGCACTAAGGAATCCTTATGCTCGACCAAATTCAGACAAATGCTACAAATGCGGGCAACTAGGGCATCGGTCAAATCAGTGTCCAAGTCGCAGCATAGTAAATCTAATTGAACCAGGGGAAGAAACGTACCTGGCAGTAGAGGAAGAAGAGGATGAAATAGCTTACACCTATAACGAGAATGAAATTATCAGAGGGGATGATGGAGAACTACTGTCATGTTCTCTTATAGTATGCAGACTTTTACTTGCACCAAAACAAACAGATCAGTCACAACGCCACAATATATTTCGCACCAGATGTACTGTCAAACGAAAGGTATGTGATGTTATTATTGATAGCAGCAGTAGTAAGAACATAGTGTCAAAAAACATGGTGGTCAAGCTAGGATTGAAAACAAAGAAACATCCATCACCGTATAAAATCGGCTGGATCAAGTAGGGAGCAGAAGCAAAAGTTACTAAAATCTGTCGCATTCAGTTCTCCATCAGGAAGAATTATCTAGATGAAATTACCTATGATGTTCTTGAGATGGATGCCTGCTATATGATTCTAGGCAGGCCATGACAGTTTGACGTGGATGCCACCTATAAAGGACGTGATAATGTGTATGTCTTCATGACAGGAGGACAGAAGGTGGTATTGGGTTCCATATGGGAGGAGTTCTCTGCAGTAAAACCAAAGATTAAAGAGAAGCCAATATTGTTCGTAAATATAAACCAATTTATGGAGGAGGCCAAGGATTCAAGGGAGATTTTTGCAGTAGTAATTGGCCAAGGAATTGGGGTCGAGCCTCTCAACATCCCACAGGTAATGCAGCCCTTACTAGTAGAATTTCAAGAAATCATACCGTCAGAACTCCCGGATGGGTTACCTCCCATGCGCGATATTCAATACCAGATCGATTTAACTCCAGGGGTTAGTCTACCAAATCGACCACACTATCGGATGGGTCCAAAAGAAAATCAGATCCTGCAAGAACAAGTGGAAGATTTGATCAAAAAGGGGATGGTTCAGGAAAGTATGAGCCCTTGTGCAGTGCCAGCCTTACTAGTACCAAAGAAATATGGCAGTTGGCGCATGTGCATAGACAGTCAGACCATTAACAAAATCACAGTTAAGTATCGATTTCCCATCCCTCGCCTAGAAGATATGCTAGACATGCTGTCAAGGTCCAAAATCTTTTCGAAGATTGACTTAAGGAGTGGATACCACCATATTCGAATTCGACCCGAGGATGAATGGAAAACTGCTTTTAAAACAAATGAGGGTTTATACAAATGGTTGGTAATGCCCTTTGGACTAACCAACGCCCCGAGTACCTTCATGCGACTAATGAATCAGGTACTTAAACCCTTCACTAGCAAATTCGTGGTGGTGTACTTTGACGATATACTGATTTACAGCCAAAATGAGTTTGACCACTTTGAACACTTGAGAAAAGTATTGACGGTATTGCAGCAGAATAAGTTGTATGTTAACTTGACGAAGTGCAAATTCATGACCAGCAGTTTATTATTTTTGGGTTTTATTATGAGTACTGATGGAATTAAAGTCGACGAAGAAAAGATCCAGGCCATCCGGGATTGGCCTACTCCAACGAATGTCAGCGAGGTGCGTAGTTTCCATGGACTCGCAACGTTTTACCGGCGGTTTGTCAGAAATTTTAGCCGGATCGTCGCACCAATCACTGAATGCATGAAAAAGGGAAAATTCCATTGGGGAACCGAAGCAGAACAAAGCTTCGCACTTATTAAAGAAAAGTTGTCTTCTGCTCCAGCTTTAGCACTGCCAGATTTTGATAAATTATTTGAAGTGGATTGTGATGCATCTATTGTAGGCATTGGTGCTGTCCTATCTCAGGAAGGCAGACCCATTACATTTTATAGCAAAAAACTCAATGCAACTCGCCAGAAATGGTCCATATATGAACTTGAATTGTATGTTGTGTTTCGAGCTTTAAAGGTGTGGGAGCACTACCTAGTGCAGAGAAAGTCCATCCTATTCAACGATCATCATGCACTACAATTCATCAACAACTATAATAGTGTGAATCGAATGCATGCACGCTGGGTGTCCTTCATACAACGGTTCACTTTTTCCTTGAAACATAAGGCCGGGAAACTTAATAAAGTAGCTGATGCTCTGAGCAGAAGAGTAGCATTGCTTCTAACCATACGGGCTGAAATTATTGGTTTTAACTGTCTTAAAAAGCTGTATGCAGAAGATGAAGACTTTGGAAATAGCTGGGCACAATGTCTGCAGGGGTTCCCTCATAAAGGAATGCATATTCAAGAAGGGTATTTATTTCGGGGCAACCAGCTGTGTATTCCTAGGAGTTCATTGCGAGAACAAGTGATATACGAATTGCATGGTGGAGGTTTGGGTGGTCACTTAGGGCGTGATAAAATCATGGCCCTGGCAGAGGAAAGATATTATTGGCCCCAACTGAAGAGAGACATCGGAAACCATGTCAAACGCTGCCCTACATGCCAAGCAGCCAAAGGGCAATCACAGAATATGGGTCTGTACATGTCACTGCCTATTCCAGCAGCCCTTTGGGAAGATCTATCAATGGACTTCATCCTGGGACTTCCACGAACCCAACGTGGTGTTGATTCTGTCTTTGTAGTAGTGGATAGATACTCTAAAATGGCCCATTTTATCACATGCAAAAAAACTTATAATGTCGTGCATGTCGCTAAGTTGTTCTTTAAAGAGATTGTTCGCCTACATGGAGTCCCTAAATCAATCACTTCTAACCGAGACATAAAATTTTTAAGTCATTTCTGGAGAACCTTATGGCAGCGATTTAACACATTTCTAAACTTCAGCAGCACTAGCCACCCTCAAAATGATGGCCAAATAGAAGTGGTGAACCGAACTCTTAGAAATTTAATCTGTTGTCTTTCTGGTGAGAAATCCAAACAATAGGATCTAACGTTGGCACAGGATGAGTTTGCCTATAACAGCATGATAAATAGGTCCACTGGAAAAACCCCCTTCCAAATTGTCTACTGCCAACCTCCACGACATGCACTAGACTTGGCACCGCTGCCCAAACTTCCTGGTATAAGCATTGTAGTAGAGCATATGGCTGACCGGATCAAAGCTGTTCAGGGGGGGGTGCGGACGAACCTAGAAGAATCTAATGCCAGGTACAAGGCCGTAGCAGACCGCAAGCGGCGAGCTAAAGATTTTCAGGTAGGAGATCTCGTGATGGTGTATCTACGCAAAGGGTGAGTGCCAGCAGGGACGTATAACAAGCTGAACGATAAGAAGCATGGTCCTTTCCAGATTCTGTAGAAGATTAACGATAATGCATATGTGGTGGACCTCCATGCAGACATGACCATATCTCCCACCTTCAATGTTGCTAACATATTTGAATACCATCCTCCCGATGAATGTCCTTCTCACCTGATCAACTTGAGGGCGAGTTCATTTCAAGTAGGGAGACTGATGTAGGATAGCTTAATGAATAAATTCCAGACCAACTAGAATCCTACTTCTACAGGGAAACATAACACAAGAGCAAGCAGCGTGTTCTCCCCTGCTACTCTTTTCCTTCTTTCACATGGATTCCCTCTATTGAAGATTTCCTGCAGACTAATATTATTTGCTTAGAAATAAGAACCTTGAATTACGTCTTTAAAGTAGGACTTTAACTGTTTTGCTATTTAAATTTATAAGTACTTTTATTAATAGGATTAGGATTTGCAAGCTTATAAATACAAGCTGCCCTTCTCGTTGGAAGACACTTTTGATTTCATTGAATAAAAATTGACATTCAAACACATTAATCTTTTACTCGTGGATTCGAGTGTTTTATTTCCTTGTTTGTGGACTCGAACAAAACACAAAAAAAGGACAGTGATCCTTTTTCATTAATAGGCTTCTGCTATGTCAAATCCTCAGATTCATGCGAAGCTGGATATGAATCTGTTGTTGAGATCAAAGTAATGGATGACAGGTTGTGACCCATGTCCTAAGGTTTAGTCTCGTTACCGTTTGATGATACCTTGACACAGTAGTCATGCTAGATTCAAGGTTGTCCCTCCAGTAATCACATCGCAGGCCTAATTAAATTAATAATATTAATTCCCTCTGCACAAGAGCATAGAAATTAATTAATATATAAAACAATCGTAGATACACTCAGGTAGATCAGTTGCCCGTTAACTTGCAAGTAATCGATGTTGAATCTAAGATGACTTGATGTTCAGTAGAAAGTGACTGCCATGTTAATTTTAACAAAACTTGCACTAGAAGCAAAAGGAAGACTCACTGCATAGGAGTGGTGGGATTATTAAAAGCTGAAACAGGGAGAGCAACCACAAAAACCAAATCTGAAATAATAGCTTTCGACCCAGTTGTTCGGTAACTTTTTGCTGATTCTTCTTTTAATAAGGTTTTTGGCCATCTTGATTTTTCTCTTTCATTTGTTATTTTCGCACTCTTTTTCTTTTTATGTTAATTAGTACTGTGCATGCTATTTGGACTGCTGGAATTTATTTCTTCTAGAGGTGTATTATATTTGTTTCAGTAAAAATTTAGTAAGGCCTGCGATTTAAAGTTGCAGATCTGCTTGTGCTCTGCAGCTGCAAACTTCGTTATATATATTCCGAGAGTAAATTGAGAACCAGTAATATCTTTAGGTTGGTGTTATGGCCCTAGAGAACGGCAGAAATGGTGAAAGTACGGACGAGGCCACCACATCGAAAAGACAGGAAGGGAAGGAGAAAAGTTCAGGCCCGAATAAGGAACTAGAAAAGCAAGAGAGGAGCAAAGAAGATGAGAAAACTAAAACTGTGCCATTCCCCAAGCTCTTTTCGTTTGCAGATTCCACAGATACTGTTTTGATGATCATTGGCTCGATTGGTGCTGTTGGAAATGGAATATCTTTGCCCCTTATGTCAATTCTATTGGGAGACGTGATTAATTCTTTTGGACAAAATCAGCATAATGAAAATGTGGTGCATTTAGTGTCCAAGGTAAGTACAATTAGCATTAATGTTTCTATCAGCTGAGATGCCTTAAGCTCAAGTTAGTTCTGTATGTTTCTGATCAGGAGCATTAGATTTTTGGTTCTGTAGTTATTTTTCTTCGCATAAAGATGTTGCTAATTTGTTAACTGCGAACATTTCAGGTATCTCTCAAATTTGTCTACTTGGCAGTGGGGTCTGGTGTAGGATCATTTCTGCGTGAGTACATACCCAATAATGCTAACGTACAGAAAGTGTCTTATTTTTCAGGAATTTGGGATTTATTAAAGCTTTTCTGTTGTTTGTCAGAGGTGGCTTGCTGGATGGTCACGGGAGAGAGGCAGGCTGCTCGGATAAGGAGTACATATTTGAAAACTATACTAAGACAAGATGTTGCTTTTTTTGACAAGGAAACAAACACTGGAGAGGTTGTTGGTAGAATGTCTGGCGACACTGTTCTTATACAAGATGCCATGGGTGAAAAGGTACTAAACTGTTCTTGTACTCTAACCAGAAGGAAAAACTACAGTGGATTTTATACACATTGCCATGTTTTTGTGGTTAGATAAGCCTTATTATTTCATTCAGGTTGGGAAATTTATACAGCTGCTATCAACATTCTTTGGAGGCTTTGCAATAGCATTTGTCCAAGGATGGCTTCTTACTCTTGTCATGTTATCTTCCATTCCCCTGATTGTGATAGCTGGTGCGGCCATGTCAATAATGATATCTAGGAAAGCATCTCTTGGACAAACTGCTTATGCAAAAGCAGCAATTGTCGTTGAACAGACACTTGGCTCGATCAGAACTGTATGTTTACATGCGTAGAACTGGACTTTTCTTAGCAAAAAGGTAAAGAAAAACCAGTAAAGAGTGCTGATTGTTTAACTTTAATCCAGGTCGCGTCATTTACTTGTGAAGAGCAAGCCATAAGCAATTACCAGAAGTTTCTCATTACTGCTTACAAATCCGGGGTTCAAGAAGGCTTTGCTGCTGGATTAGGAATTGGCATTGTTATGTTAGTAATCTTCAGCAGCTATGCTTTGGCAATATGGTTTGGTGGGAAGCTGATAGTGGAAAAAGGATACACTGGGGGCACAGTGATTAATGTGATTGTTGCTCTGTTGATCGGATCCACGTGAGTTCCTTTATGAAGCAAACATACACACACTCACATGCACACCGACGGCTGCAGAAACCAAAACATAAATTGATGTTCAAGCATTCAATATTTTTCTTAACAATTCATCGTATTTTCTTTATGATTGATCATACGAATGTGTCAGGTCACTAGGTCAGGCATCTCCCTGCATGAGTGCATTTGTGGCTGGTCAAGCTGCAGCTTCTAAAATGTTTCAGACTATCAGTAGGGAGCCTAAGATAGACGCTTACGAAATGAGGGGAAAGATATTGAAGGACATCAACGGGGATATAGAATTGAGGGATGTGTATTTCAGTTATCCAGCCAGACCCGATGATCAAATATTTTCTGGTCTTTCTCTTCTCGTCCCAAGTGGCATAACTGCAGCTTTGGTTGGACAAAGTGGAAGTGGAAAGTCAACAGTCATCAGTCTGATAGAGAGATTTTATGATCCACAAGCTGGTGAAGTGCTCATAGATGGTATTAACCTCAAAGAATTTCAACTTAAGTGGATCCGAGAGAAAATTGGTCTTGTCAGCCAAGAACCCGTGTTGTTTACGTCCAGCATAAGGGATAACATTGCATATGGAAAAGATGGTGCAACTACTGATGAGATAAGAGCGGTAGCTGAACTTGCCAATGCTGCTAAATTCATAGATAAACTACCGCAGGTTATAAGTGGTTCCCTCTATTAGTTATTATACCCTCTATGCCAATTTATATTGTTTTCATTTGTATTTTTTTGGTTGGGGGACTGGATCTCCAGGTTTTCCTTCTTTAATTTAATTTGGACCGTTGAATTTTGCTATCCAGGGACTAGACACCATGGTTGGTGAGCATGGAACTCAGATGTCAGGTGGGCAGAAACAGAGAATTGCAATAGCAAGAGCAATTCTGAAAGATCCACGAATTTTGCTTTTAGATGAAGCTACAAGTGCACTTGATGCAGAATCAGAAAGGATAGTGCAGGAGGCACTAGATAGGATTATGGTCAATCGAACAACTCTCATTGTTGCCCATCGTTTGAGCACTGTGAGAAATGTTGATTTGATTTCAGTTATTCACCATGGCAAGATAGTGGAAAAAGGTATCTCATAACTATCTACATAGGTATCTCATAACTATCTACATATAGAGCAATGTCAGAAATGCTTGTCTAACTTCTTCTCACTGATATATATTCTTTATCCATTCTGAAACGTTTTGTGTATTTCCTTTCATGTTATGGATATTGATACATGCTGACAGAGAATAATCCTACTCATTTACCTAGTTTCAATACAGATGTAGTAGCATATATGTGCTTAATTTGTTGTACCAGCATGCTCTAACTTTCGGCATACAAGTCAGTTCTATATCGTACAAACTTAGAACAGCCTCCAGATTAAATTTCAAAACAGTTATTTCTTCTGGCTACTGAGGGATTATTTGTTCGGACATCTTGATTCTTGATGCAAAAGAAAGAAGGAGATAATACAATTTAAAACACTTCTGTTAATTGATCAGGCTCGCATTCAGAACTACTCAACGATCCTGAAGGAGCTTACTCGCAGCTTGTACGTTTACAAGAAGTAAATAAAGAGTCACAGCATGAAACGGAAGACCACAAGTCAGATATTACTATAGAATCCTTTAGACAGTCGAGTCCAAGAATTTCACTGGAACGGTCTTTAAGCAGGGGATCTTCTGGAGCAGGAAATATAAGCCCATTCTCAGTCTCATTAGGTTTACATACTGCTGGATTCAGTGTCCCTGGCACTGATAATGCCCCGGGAGAAGTAGAAGCTTCTTCACATAAACCAAAAACTCCAGATGGCCCAATCCGCCGCCTTGCTTATCTGAACAAGCCAGAGATCCCCGTACTTATAGCTGGAGCTATCGCTGCAATTCTTAATGGTGTCATATTTCCAATTTTTGGCGTCCTACTTTCCAATGTGATTAAAACATTTTTTGAACCACCGCATGAATTGAGAAAGGATTCCAAGTTCTGGGCACTAATGTTTATGACGCTTGGCCTGGCATCATTTTTGGTGTTTCCAACACAAACATACTTATTTTCTGTGGCTGGTGGCAAATTAATCCAAAGGATCCGATCTATTTGTTTTGAGAAGGTAGTTCACATGGAGGTTGGCTGGTTCGATGAGCCTGAGCATTCAAGTGGGGTAATTGGTGCTAGACTCTCAGCAGATGCAGCAACAGTGCGTGCTCTGGTTGGAGACTCTATAGCTCAGATGGTTCAAAACATCGCTTCAGCAACAGCAGGTCTGGTCATTGCCTTTACTGCATGTTGGCAATTGGCCTTGATTATCCTTGTACTAATTCCTCTAGTAGGACTCAATGGAATTATTCAAATAAAGTTCATGAAAGGATTTAGTGCAGATGCAAAGGTATTGTTTTTAACTCATGACCTTGTATTTGATTGCAGTAATAAGCTAAAGAAGTTTTATTCATGTTCCCAGCCTTCTCTCAGAAATTACTATTTGTCAAGTTTGCCATTTGAAATGGATGCAGATGATGTATGAGGAAGCAAGTCAAGTTGCAAATGATGCTGTAGGCAGCATAAGAACTGTTGCCTCTTTCTGTGCTGAAGAGAAGGTGATGCAATTATACAAAAAGAAATGTGAAGGCCCTATGAAGACAGGAATAAAGCAAGGGCTGATCTGCGGAACAGGATTTGGAGTTTCTTTCTTCTTACTGTTTTCTGTGCATGCAACCAGTTTCTATGCCGGAGCTCAACTTGTCCAGCATGGGAAAACAACATTTACCGAAGTTTTTAGGGTGGGCATATCTTCCTAATTATTTTCATGGAGACTACTAATGTTTTAATGATACTTATCCATGTGTCTTCTGGCAGGTTTTCTTCGCTTTGACCATGGCAGCCATTGGAATTTCTCAAACAAGTTCCTTCGGTCCTGATTCCTCCAGTGCCAAGACTGCAGCTGCATCCATATTCTCTATTATAGACCGAAAGTCAAAGATGGATGCAAGTGACGAGTCAGGTACGAAATTAGACAGTGTGAGAGGAGAGATTGAACTTCATCACATAAGCTTCAAGTATCCAACTAGGCCAGATATTCAAATTTTCCGAGACCTCAGCTTGGTGATTCATTCTGGCAAGGTAATTTCTCATGCTTTAAAACCCATCTGCTTAATTGTTCCTAGCATATTGTCTTAAGAAAAATGGAATCCTGGAACCAGTGCTGTCATTTCGTTTGAAATGTCAATTTCTTAATTGTTTTAGTTTGAATCTGTTGTCTTAGACTGTAGCCCTGGTTGGAGAGAGTGGAAGTGGGAAATCAACGGTGATATCATTGTTGCAAAGATTTTATGATCCTCATTCAGGTCATATAACTCTAGATGGAGTTGACATTCAAAGTCTCCAACTCAAGTGGCTGAGGCAGCAGATGGGACTCGTGAGCCAAGAACCGGTCCTATTTAATGATACAATCCGTGCCAACATTGCATATGGAAAACAAGGGAAAGCGACGGAGACAGAGATTTTAGCTGCATCAGAGCTAGCCAATGCACACAATTTCATCAGTAGTCTACAACAGGTAATTAGAGAATTATGGAGCAGTGATCATCTCCTGATATTAAGTACACAGCTACATTTGTTAAAGCAAGCAGCTATGGTAGAGGTCCTATCTAGTAGGCTTTTGCAGAAATAGCTAGGAATAAAAACTCAGGCATGCACTGTCTTAATGTTGTTACTGGAAGCCAAGATGCTAATATCATAACGCAAAATGCAGGGTTATGATACCATAGTAGGAGAGCGAGGTGTCCAATTGTCAGGGGGGCAGAAACAAAGGGTAGCCATTGCACGTGCTATAGTCAAAAGTCCCAGAGTGCTTCTACTGGACGAGGCTACCAGTGCACTGGATGCCGAATCTGAGAGAACTGTTCAAGATGCACTGGACCGAGTCGTGGTGAACAGGACTACGGTCGTTGTAGCCCATCGGTTATCTACAATCAAGAATGCAGATGTTATTGCAGTGGTTAAAAATGGAGTTATTGTAGAGAAAGGCAAGCATGATACTTTGATCCATATCAAAGATGGTTTTTATGCCTCCTTGGTTGCCCTCCACATGACTGCCTCGACAGCTTAAGTCAACGAGCTCAGCATTTCCAATTATTCAGCCACTTCATTATTTAATGACGGGCTGCTATCTCCTCTTTTTCCAAACCAGTTTGTCTTCTTTTAAAATGTAGTGCAAGTTCTGACCAATGAATACTGGCAGCGAAAGAAGCTATGCGCTACAGATTTGTTGCTTATACAGTGCGGTTGGAAATTCAAAAAAGTAACCCTAATGCAGCACCAATAAACAGTATTTAAGATTACGATAGAAGTGTTTTTTTTTTAAAATATATTAATATTAATAGATAATATTTAAGATTACGAAAAAAAAAATTAAAGTGTTTTTTTAATATATTAAAATATTTTTTTTATTTTTGATATTAATATATCAAAACAATATAAAAATACTAAAAAAATTTAATTTTAAAAAAAATTCAAACTTTTTAAAAGCAGGGGCAGACAGAAAAAACAAACACAGTACTTGCTTGTATAGGTCATTATGTGTGGAGTAAGAATATAAACAGTTGACCTTTTTGGTGGGAATCGGTGTGGAAAAAACTAAAGAGAGCTAGCCAATGACTATAGTTTTTAACGAATTCCGAAATTCCTACGGCGTTGGAAATGAATTTTAATTCAGGAGATCAAAAGTCATAGATGGGCTGCCAGTCATGTTCCTATCATTCAAATATTCTGTCCCATCTTTAATATATATATATATATATATATATATATATATATATAAGAGAGAAGACTTTGGCCACTCCTAGTTTATCAAGCAAGTAAGAAAGCGGTGGGGAGGACCCTCTGAAATTGACTTGGACGATGATGATTTATTGGTGGCTTCATTTTAGTCATGAAACTGCAAGATGCCTGGAAAACACACCATCTTCAAAGGGCTATGGGTTTGATCCACTTGGCTATAATTTCTTGGCGTGCTCTGAAGAAAAGAGCAGTATAATCTTTCTCCAGTCAACCTCTTATTTTGTCAAAATCTATCTCATATATTTCCACAGCAGTTCCCTGGAAAGTCATCCTGCTGGGGGCGTGAGATCATCGGTTTCAAACTCGCTAGCCTTTTGCCAAATTAATTCCTTGTACAGTCAAGCCTTCAAGCTTTATATATATATATATATATATATATATATATATATATATATATATATATATATATATTCTATCAGGTCAAGAGTTTCATTTGTTAATTAACTTGTCACTGAAGGCAGAAGGACTGCACGATCTTCTTCTTATATAAATCAAGAAATTAATTCAAGTGATATGGTAGCAATCTTTACAAGATCTTAAAACGTCGTGTCATCTTCTTCAGCGATGGCTACATTGCGTTTCCCTATGGCTTTTCTTACGCTGCGAAGAAAACCATTACTTTAATAATTCAAGAAATCAAATTAAATGACCATAATTATCCCAATTCTTCCGTGTGAGCTTGAACTGCTAGTCATCAGAAACTGCACTGCAGTACTGGCTGCCACCATCTTGACCACTGCTTCATCTCTCCTCCTGCCTCTCCTTTGACCTTTTCAAGATGCAAGACAGGATTTTCTTAAAAAAGAAAAGCATTACATAAGAGAATTCTGAGTTCATGTCATTAACGGAGTCATGGTCATTTATTTATTAACTGTTCTTGTTTTATTTTATTTTTATTCGAGATTGTTACTTTCCTTTTCTTTTACGGGAGAGGAGGCTGCATGTTTTCTGTAATTCTCAAAAACATATTTGTTTTTTATATTTTAAGAGTATTTTTAAAAAATTTAAAAATATTTTATATTTTTATTTATTTTAAATTAATATTTTAATATTATTTTGATGTGTTAATCTCAAAATTAACTTTTAAAAAATAATAAAATTATTTTAATATATTTTATCAAACTTCCAAACACCCGAATTACATGCCAAGAGTATTGTTGGTACTGTTGTTGTTTTTGGAGTATTTTTTATTTAAAATATATTAAAAAAATATATTTTATTTTTAAAAAAATATTTTTTATATCCGGTGAAATAATTTAAGAATATTAAAGAAAAATACAAAAACACCCGCCAAAATAAACAGCAATTAAAACTCACGCCGCAAAACATAACACGTGGCGCAATCTTGTAATGATTGAGGATCGGGTTTCAAGGAACATCTCGTTCCCGGAAAGATCCTGATATAGTAATTTTCTAAGCATAAGGAGTCCTTTATTTGACTAGTCCATGCGGTGTTTCAGGATCCATCCAGTTCTCAATAATATTTGGCCCTTTCTTAATTTGGCTTTTTCTTATCATATCAGAAGAGTATCAAAATTATCAATTTAAAAAAGAAAAAAAAGCTTGATCAACAAATTAATTAATTAATTAATTAATTATGTATAACATGTAAATCCACGTATTATCAATTTGTGATGACTCCGGATGCTGAGGAGCACGCCATGCTTGACAAGGTTATACCGCACAGGATCATTTTCACGTGATCAGCGCTGGGAGAACTTCTGTCGGGGCACCAATTTTCAATTATTCATCATGGCCCACGCAACAATGTATGCGATTCTTATTGGTGTTGGAATCATAAACAGTAGGGAGTTTTTCGTAAAATACCTAAAATATATCTTTAAATAAGTTTATATGTGAGCTGAGATTAAATTACTTTTTTATATATATAATGTGCATTCTTATATTAATCTAATATATTCACTTAATGTATTTAAAAATAAATTCTCAAGTATGGACAAATACTATTTTTAATCCAAAAATTCACAAGTATCCTCTCTTTTTTTTCCTTCCATACAAGAAAGATTTGAGTACCTTCTATTTTAATCTCGTGTAATTAATTTTTTTTAGATTATTTTAATTTTTTAATATTAAAAATTAATTTTAAAAAATAAAAAATATATTATTTTAATATATTTTTAATCAAATAATATTTTAAAAAATAATTATCACTACAATACCATTTTTATTGTGTGAAACATTGATTTATTCGTATCTTCATTAATATCAATAAAACTCCATTTTACATTATAAAAAAAAAACTAATAATATTCTAAAATTTCCATGTGAGCTACAGAAGTAAAAACAATAGAATATAATAAATACACGTGATTTCTGCGGTGACTGAGTCTAATTTGTGAATTTTTTTTTTTTTTTTGCGGAATAAAACAAAATATACGGCTTCTAGAAGACAGGGAATTAACAATAAAGGTGTACAGTTGTGCACACAATAGAGGAGGAGTTATTTAGTCACATATCCTTGAATAAAAATGAAAAGACAAAACGGTTCACAATCACGAGAGCGAAACATTTGACTCTTTTTATTTTAAATTAATATTTTTATTATTTTCATATGAAAATAAATTTTTTAAAAAATATTATTTTAATATATTTCAAAAAAAAAACCTAGAACTCAGTTAATAATAGTTTTTTAAAGAATAATTTTTTTATTTTTTAAAATTTATTTTTAATATTAATACAAAATAAAAACATAAAAATATTATTTTAAAAAAAATATTCCAAAGAAGTCGGCCTGTTTGTCATCCAGTTATATTTTTGTTATTGTTATTTATATTCGAAGAAAATCATGCTATAACGAGACTGGAAAACTGTCACTAGCTAAAACATGATATGCCTGCCTGAAGGCACCAAGATTTCATTACTCAAGTCCACAGTGCCAAAATCCTAAGGTATTTTGCTCATTTCAGCCCCCCTCCCTCCTTTTGGCTCTCTTTGCTAATTAATTTGCTTCTCAAAGAAATTCTCTTTTGTATCATTCTTTGGATATTTGCTTGGTTTGTTATGGTTTGCTATGCTTTAATGGGTTGTGGGGGTGCTGGAAATGATTTCATTGGAATAGAAAGTCGTCTTGCATGCAAGTTCCTTGCTGCTTTTCTTTTCCTTTCAAGTACTAGTTGAATGGACACCATAGATTGCAAGCGTTTCTTTCTTTTGTTGAATGAACGAAGAAATTAGACACCTCTCTCTCTCTCTCTCTCTTCCGAATACAAGAGAAAGAGCTTGTCAGCCAGCCTTTTATCTTTCAAGTACTGAATTAAAAAGACAGGGCGAGGATCAGTTGTTTTCACAAACATGGGCTCTTCTCTTTAATTATCACAACCGAGCTATATACTCTTTCATGGAGTGTCTAAACATTTCATGTTATATATAGATTCCTAGCTGCTTAGAGTATTTGTCATAAGGCCATCAACAAACTAGTTAATCCCTCAAAGCGGGTAAATCAATAACATGACAGTTGCCAACGAACTGCCAGTTTGAGGATTCAAAGAAGATTGAAAAGATGAGTTCTGTGATCGAATTAAGATGACGAGAAATTTAATGAAAATCTGCTACAAGAGGTGATGTTTGTTTGATGGTGGAGTAAGGGCGAATTGAATATTCAGGGGATGTTAGTCAAATGCATATTAAATGGAGAAATACTGTCATATGCACTTTTTATCTTCTAAAATATGGTAACAGGGATGGAGCGTCACAACTTTGAATCAGCACCTCCATTATGGTCCATTTGACTTTCTAGAAGGTGGCAAATTCTTCCTTTCCAGACCAATTTTCGCTTGTTTGTCCCGCTTGCCATGCCATTTAATATGCATTTGAAGTAAAATATCATGAACTTTCAATCCTTTCTAATCCTGCTAGTTATTTAAATCAAATGAAGACTATTCAAACGCACTTGTAAAGAAAGTCCTTGACTAGGATTAGTGATTAAGGTGCTATTGGTATTTTCTATTACGAACATTGATCCATCCACTGAAGTGTTTCAATTTTCTAAAAACATTGAATACAACTACAGTTTGTCCACTTAGTTGATTAAACTTAGCGAGTATATGTGCTTTGCAGACTGCAACATAAATTCTGTGAATTTTGAGACCGGTGTAGAGTCTGATTTAATATCTGGTTCAGGATGATGGAAAATGGCTTGGAAGGCGATGCAAGGATCCATCAAGCCACCACCTCTTCACCATACAACGATGATGAGAGGCACCTCGGCAATAACGGGATTCAAGAAGAACCTGAGAATAGCAAAGAAGATGAGAAGAGTAAATCAGTTCCATTTTTTAAGCTCTTCTCGTTTTCAGATTCTACTGATTTCCTGTTGATGTTTTTGGGCACACTTGGTGCAATTGGGAACGGCTTGGCCATGCCTCTCATGACTTTACTGTTGGGAGACGTGATCAATGCATTTGGAAATAACCAGCTTAGCAAAGACATGACTGATTTGGTCTCCAAGGTATAAAAATGCTGTCATATGCTTAAGTGTACAGTACCAGACTAGTTTTCATATTTTTGTTGTTGGAACCATGCCTATAGAATTGGACTTACCTGACATCTGATAATAATTTTCCCTCAATAGTTAGGCTGTAAATTGGGATTTGACATTAGGGATTTTACCAACCCCCCTGTTGTTTCGTTCTTGAATTGTTTGAATTGGAAGTATAAATATTTTACTAATGGTACCTGCAAATATTTCAGGTCTCTCTGAAGTATGTCTACTTGGCAGTCGGTTCTGGAATAGCAGCCTGCCTTCGTAAGCACATCTCATTCTTAAAACCAAAATAAATTTTTGCGATGAATTGTGAATTAACAGGAAAAAGCCACGTGTTTGGTTCTTGTCAGAGGTGACTTGCTGGATAGTCACAGGGGAAAGACAGTCATCACGCATAAGGAGTTTGTATTTGAAAACTATATTGAGACAAGACATTGCTTTCTTTGACAAGGAAACGAACACAGGAGAGGTTGTTGGTAGAATGTCCGGGGACACGGTTCTTATACAAGATGCAATGGGCGAAAAGGTACTATTCTGCTGAAATGGGGATAAATTCACCTAAAGAAAAAGGCGCAATGACTTTTCATAGGACTTTCCATGCTATCCCCATGTCAAATGACTCTGCTTATTTTGTGCAGGTTGGAAAATTTGTGCAGCTGATGGCAACATTTATAGGAGGCTTTTCGGTGGCATTTTACAAAGGATGGTTGCTAGCCGTTGTCATGCTATCGGCTATTCCCCTCCTAGTGCTAGCTGGAGCGTCTATGGCCCTTTTTATATCCAAAATGGCAGCTCGTGGACAAAATGCTTATGCAGAAGCAGCAAATGTAGTGGAACAGACGATTGGAGGAATCAGAACTGTATGTTACATTAAGAAAAATAATTGCTTATAACAGAAAATATCAAAATAATATTTTTCTTTCAGTAAAACGTCTAATTTCACCATCTATTGCTTGGTCAAACCATGATGATATTTCTTTGATATTCCAGGTTGCATCATTTACTGGAGAGAAGAGAGCTATAAATATTTACAACCAGCTTCTTGTAATTGCTTATCGATCAGGTGTGCAAGAAGGCATTTTTTCGGGATTTGGTGTTGGTGTGGTTATGCTAATTGTTTTCTGTAGTTATGCTGTGGCTGTATGGTTTGGTGCAAAGATGGTGTTGGAAAAGGGATATACTGGGGGTGAAGTGATTAGTGTGATTGTTGCTGTTTTGACTGGTTCCATGTAAGCTCCATTCTCTAATTTGTTGTATATGTAATATGATTGCTTGGAAGTTGGAACTATATCTTCTTTGATGAGTCATTTTGCTTATTTCTGGCATTACTGTGTCGATTTCATAGGTCTTTGGGACAAGCATCTCCCTGCATGAGTGCTTTTTCTGCTGGTCGAGCTGCAGCATATAAGATGTTTGAGACTATTAACAGGCAGCCAGAGATAGATGCTTATGATAAGAGAGGAAAAGTATTGGATGACTTTCACGGAGACATAGAATTGCGGGATGTGTATTTCAGTTATCCAGCCAGACCAGATGAGCCAATATTTAGTGGATTCTCTCTTTCAATCCCGCGTGGTACAACAGCAGCTTTGGTCGGGCATAGTGGAAGTGGGAAGTCAACAGTGATCAGTCTGTTAGAGAGATTTTATGATCCCCTGTCTGGAGTAGTTCTTATAGATGGCATTAACATCAAAGAACTTCAACTTAAATGGATTAGAGAAAAAACTGGTCTTGTCAGCCAGGAACCGGTGTTGTTTGCATCTAGCATCAAGGAGAATATTGCATATGGGAAGGACGGTGCAACAATTGAAGAGATAAGAGCTGCAGCTGAACTTGCGAATGCTGCCAAATTCATTGATAAACTACCTCAGGTTCTTAACAACTGCCTGTTTGTTAATTAATTCAAGTGCTTATTTCAATTTTATGATTACATGAATCAGTCATTAACTTTAACAATTTTCATATTTGCATCCAGGGTTTTGACACCATGGTTGGAGAGCATGGAACTCAGCTTTCTGGTGGACAGAAGCAGAGAATTGCAATAGCCAGGGCAATCTTGAAGAACCCCCGGATTTTACTTTTAGATGAAGCTACAAGTGCACTTGATGCAGAATCTGAGAGGGTAGTGCAAGAGGCATTGGACAATATTATGGTGGACCGAACTACTGTTATTGTTGCTCATCGATTGACCACTGTGAGAAATGCCGATATGATTGCTGTCATCCATCGAGGAAAGATGGTTGAAAAAGGTACATCTCACAAAAATCTCGTTAGCATTTGACATGCTGGCAGGTTAGCATGAAATGCACTTTTCAGCATGCTATTCACTTGTTAAATTCTACTGGAGTTAGAACTTTTCTATATCTTCACATCCTAGCATGTTCTTTAGAAATTTGAATTTTTACCGTGTAATATAGTTTTGTTCATTCTTGATGTTCATCTTGAATATATCTATTAGTACTTCTACAAAGAGAAAGGAAACAACTCTTTGTGGGATCGTCATTATTACATGATGCGACAGTAATAGTCGGAGACAAACATGTTAATATATGTGTCCATTGAGCAGGTACACATTCAGAACTACTTGAGGATCCTGATGGAGCATATTCTCAGCTTGTACGCTTACAAGAAATGAACAAAGGGTCAGAACAAGCAGCACTTGAATCAGAAATTACCATGGAATCATTTAGACAATCAAGTCAAAGAAGATCAATTCGACGATCCATAAGTCGAGGATCGTCAATCGGTAGCAGCCGCCACTCTTTCACCCTCCCATTTGGTTTACCTACAGGATTCAGTGTCCGTGACAATGTGTACGACGAGCCAGATGATATTCTGCCACCAGAAGATGCTCCAGATGTCCCAATCAGCCGCCTTGCCTCTCTCAACAAGCCAGAAATCCCAGTTCTTATAATTGGCACTATTGCAGCATGTATCCATGGTACAATACTACCAATTTATGGCACGCTAATGTCCAAAGCAATCAAAACATTTTTCCTACCACCACATGAACTAAGAAAGGATTCGAAATTCTGGGCAGTAATGTTTATGGTGCTTGGTGTGGCTGCATTTGTGGTAATTCCAGTGAGATCATACTTCTTTTCAGTGGCTGGATGTAAGTTAATCCAGAGGATTAGATCAATGTGTTTTGAGAAGGTGGTTAACATGGAGGTTAGCTGGTTCGATGAGCCTCAGCACTCAAGTGGGGCAATTGGTGCTAGGCTTGCAGCAGATGCTTCAATAGTCCGTTCTCTGGTGGGAGATCAATTAGCTTCTATTGTTCAAAATATTGCGACTGTAACATCAGCTATGATCATTGCTTTTACTGCAAGCTGGCAACTAGCACTTGTGATCCTTGCATTGATCCCTCTGATAGGCATCAATGGAGTTATCCAAATGAAGTTCATGAAAGGATTCAGCGCAGATGCAAAGGTATGCCCTTAAAGCTAATCAGCCTGTATTTTAGTTGAAAAAGGCAAGGGAATATATATAGTTGAATTCATCTATCTAACAACCCACTGGAACAGTCAAACCGACACATCCAAAGCTTCTATTTTATTTTGCTAGGAAGTTTATAGTGTTGCGAGATTCTTGACAACATAATTTTTCATTATATAAATGTAACCTATAACTTATACATTTGAAGCTAGTCATTGTGACAAATTAAACTGGTTTTTATAGATGATGTATGAAGAAGCAAGCCAAGTGGCTAATGATGCAGTTTGCAGCATAAGAACAGTTGCTTCTTTCTGTGCTGAAGAAAAGGTGATGCAACTTTACCTAGGCAAATGTCGAGGTCCCATGAAGGCGGGAGTAAGGCTAGGATGGGTCAGTGGTATCGGATTTGGAGTATCTTCTTTCTTACTGTATTGTTTCTATGCGACTAGTTTCTATGCTGGAGCTCGTCTAGTTGACACCGGCCACATAACATTCCAAGATGTTTTTCAAGTGGGTATTTCTTATATTTCTTTAAGTTTTCTCCCTAGAATTTTAGAGCTTCAAAAGGATAAAATATAGTTTCAAACGATATTGAGGTACTTATTCTTCTTGCAGGTTTTCTTTGCTTTGACATTGGCATCTGTAGGAATTTCTCATTCAAGCACATTCACTACCGATACCACCAAAGCAAAAGGTGCTGCTGCTTCTGTATTTTCAATCATAGACCGGAAGTCAAAGATAGACCCCAGTGACGAGTCGGGAATAACATTAGAGAATGTGAAGGGAGAAATTGAGCTTCGTCATGTGAGCTTTAAGTATCCAACCAGGCCAGATATCCAAATCTTCCGGGACATCAACTTGTTTATGCGTGCTGGGAAGGTAAGTCTTCTATGGTGTCATAACTTCTAGTTGTTTCAAGCATTTAGTATATGAACTAAAAAAGAGAGCATCGATTAATAATGTGTCAGAAGTTATATTTATTTGATTGAATTTC
>Ga0325414_1001502_pt1 | contig 22651 bp, 11 predicted proteins | sample PopdelMetagenome_8_FD_206183 | JGI IMG/M metagenome (GOLD analysis project Ga0325414, IMG submission 206183) | Populus deltoides microbial communities from Bellville, Georgia, United States - Leaf-PdKOR-R3 | ecosystem: Host-associated > Plants > Phyllosphere > Phylloplane/Leaf | place: USA... | reverse complement strand
AATATTTCACCTTGCAATAATATGTATTTTGTTTCAGGATCATCGCATGCACGACAAGAGTAGAATCCTAGCTTATGTTTCTTTTTGAAGTCTAGGTCCTAGGGAGTATACCCTTGTATTTTGTAAACATGAAAATGGTTGTATACCTTAATTTGTACAATAAATGTTTAAACTTGATTGGATGAATTTAACATTGTAGTTTATATAATCATATTTCATGTCTATGTATTTATATTTATTTAAACTATCCATCCATAATGATATTTTTGTTATATAATGCATATCATAAATATTATGGTTGATAGGAGTGAGTATAGTTGTGGAATTGAAACCCAGGATGATTGGGTCGGGAATTAAGTTATGAGATGCGAACTATTAGAAGTGTAAACAGGTTACATGTCAGTAACTTGGGACCTTCCAGTATAGGGGGGACTCTGTCGAAATTCTGGTAAATGTTAATACGAAGACCATGAATATGTATATATATATATAAAAAAATTAACTACTCTGTTTTTTTTCTATTGACATAAGATTGTGGTTTTATCCCAGAAATGGGGGATGTTACAGTGAAAAAGAAAGCCTTTTTAGCCAAACAATTAAGTGTCATTCTTCATAACAATAATGCTTTGAAATATAAAGACCCTGGTTGTCCTACAATTTCTTGCTTTATTGTAGAACATAAAATTGAAAGAGCTTTACTTGATCTTGGAGCTAGTGTGAATTTACTTCCATATTCAATCTTTCAGATTCTCAATTTAGGTGAGTTAAAACCAACTTCTGTAACTCTTTTACTTGCTGATAGATCAGTAAAAGTGCCTAGAGGAATAGTTGAAGATGTGTTAGTACAAGTTGATAAATTCATTTATCCTATGGATTTTATTGTCTTAGATACACAACCTGTTGAAGCATGTAATTCAATTCCTGTTATTTTAAGACGTCCGTTTCTTGCAACTTCTAATGCATTGATTAATTGTAGGAATGAACTGATGAAGTTATCATTTGGAAACATGACATTGGAGATGAATGTTTTTAACATTTGCAAGCAATCTGGAGATAATAATGATTTACAGGAAGTGGACTTTATTGAAAAATTAGTTCATGATCAATTTGAAATTATTTCCAGTAAAATTGAGTTTAATGAATCTGAGAATTTACAAATGGTTTATTTTCAGGAAGAATCAAAGGCAAGTAATTGGAGACCACAAATTGAAGAATTGCCACCACGATCAATTGAGTCTATACTTTCAAGTGTTCAACCGCCAAAACCTGATTTGAAGTCATTACCATTCAATCTCAAATACTTATTTTTAAGAGAAAATGAAACTTTTCCGGTAATAATCTCTTCCAAACTTAATGCACATCAAGAAGGTAAGTTATTACAAACTCTGAAAATGCAAAAAAATGCATTAGGATGGACCATAGCTGACATAAAAGGAATTAGTCCTTTGATTTGCACACACAAGATTTATTTGGAGGAAAATGCTAAACCCTCTAGAGAAATGCAACAAAGGCTTAATCTTAATATGAAAGAAGTAGTGAGGAATGAAGTCATCAAGCTTCTAGATAATGGAATCATTTATCCTATTTCTGATGGCAAATGGGTAAGTCCTACCCAAGTTGTACCCAAGAAGTCTGGAGTCACTGTGATAACAAATGAGAAAAATGAGTTAATTCCAACTAGGACTATTACTAGTTGGCGCATGTGCATTGACAATAGGAAACTTAATTCAATGACTAGAAAAGATCATTACCCTTTACCTTTCATGGATCAAATCCTAGAAAGAGTTGCAGGTCATGAATTTTATTGTTTCCTAGATGGCTATTCAAGTTAAAACCAAATTAAAATTGCATTGGAAGATCAAAAGAAGATTGCTTTCACATGTCCATTTGGAACTTTTGCATATAGAAAAGGATGCCTTTTGGATTATGTAATGCACCAGCCACGTTTCAAAGATGCATGCTTGGCATATTCAGTGATATGGTTGAATGTTTTCTTGAAATTTTTATGGATGATTTTTCTATTTTTGGCAATTCATTTGATGATTGTTTGACTGACTTAGAAAAGGTTTTGAGCAGGTGTGAAGAGAAGAAGCTTTTGCTGAATTGGGAAAAATATCATTTATGGTAACAAACGGCATCGTACTTGGTCATATTATTTCATCGAAAGGAATTGAGGTTGACAAATCTAAAATCGAGTTAATTGCCAACTTGCCAACACCAAAATCTATTAAAGATGTTAGATCATTCTTAGGACATGCTGGTTTTTATAGAAGGTTCATCAAATATTTTAGTGTGATATCTAAGCCATTGTGTAACCTTCTAACAAAGGAGAATGTTTTTGAATGGACTAAACAATGTGAAGAAGCCTTTGTTAAACTTAGAAACTTGCTTACTTCTACTCCTGCCATTTAACCTTCTGATTGGTCATTACCTTTTGAAATAATGTGTGATGCTAGTGATTATGTCGTAGGTGCTGTATTAGGACAAAGAAAAGATAAGAAACCGTATGTGATTTACTATGCAAGTAAAATTTTAAATAGTGCTCAAATGAATTACACTATCACTGAAAAGGAATTACTTGCAATAGTATTTACATGTGACAAGTTCAGATCTTATCTTGTTGGCTCACCTGTTGTTGTTTTTAGTGATCATGCAGCTTTGAAATATCTATTTTTAAAAATGGATTCTAAGGCTAGTTTGGTATGATGGATTTTGTTACTTCAAGAATTTGATATCACAATCAAAGACAAGAAAGGCATCGAAAATGTTATTGTGTATCATTTGTCAAGATTGACAATAGATTCCACATCTGACATTACACAAATCAATGAGTACTTTCCTGATGAATATTTACTTTCTGTTGCTACAATGCCTTGGTTTGCTAACATTGTTAATTTTCTTGTTTCAGGACATTTGCCAGCTTATTGGAGTACCCAAGGCAAAAGAAAGTTCTTGAACGAAGTTAAGAACTTTTATTGGGATGACCTTTATTTATTCAAATATTGTCCTGATCAAATATTTCAAAGATGCATTCCTGAAAATAAGGTAAGTAGTGTCATTAAATTTTATCATTCTGAGGCATGTGAGGGTCATTTCTCATCAAGAAAGACAACTGCAAAAATCTTATGAAGTGGATTTTACTGGCCCACCATGTTTAAGGACACGCATGCATTCTGCAAGATTTGTGAAAATTGTCAAAAGTTGAGAACTATTTCAAAACATCACATGATGCCTTTAAATCCTATTCTTGTCATTGAGATCTTTAACTGTTGGGGTATAGATTTCATGGGTCCATTTCCTCCATCATTTGGTTTCTTGTACATAGTAGTCGTAGTAGATTATGTTTCAAAATGGATAAAGGCAATTCCAAGTCGAAACAATGATCACAAAATACTGATAAAGTTTTTGAAAGAAAATATCTTGAGTCGATTTGGAATTCCTCGAGCCATGATAAGTGATGGTGGAACATATTTCTGCAATAAGTCATTTAAGTCTTTAATGAAGAAATATGGAATCACACACAAAGTTGCCACCCCTTATCTCCCTCAGACAAGAGGACAAGTAGAACTTGCTAATAGGGAGATCAAACAGATCTTGGAGAAAACAGTGAACCCTAATAGGAAAGACCGGTCTTTAAGACATAATGATGCACTTTGGACTTATCGAACTGCTTATAAAAAACATCATTAGGTATGTCACCTTATAGACTAGTCTATAGAAAACCTTGTCACTTGCCTATGGAACTTGAACATAAAGCTTATTGAGTTATTGAAGCTTTCAATTCAAACCTTGATGATGCTAGTCAGCTGAAAAAATTACAAATAAATGAGCTTGAGGAAATAAGAAATGATGCATATGAAAATTCAAGAATTCATAAAGCAAGAATCGAAGAGTTTCATGACAAGAAAATATTGAGAAAAACATTCAATGTTGGCCAAAAAGTCTTGCTTTATAATTCTCGAGTCCATTTATTTCCTGGAAAACTAAGATCAAGATGGAGCGGTCCTTTTATTGTGAAACATGTGTATCCATATAGGGCTTGTGATATCGAGAATCCAAAGAATGGTAATGTTTTCAAGGTAAATAGACATCGTTTGAAAGTTTCTTTGATAATTTTTTAGTTGAAAATGACCCTATTGAATTGGATACTCCTGTATATAAAGATTGATTCTTTTTCTCACAATGTTTTTGTGTTTCTTTTTGGTGTGACCTTTGTTTTGCTAGTTTTTCTCACCCCGCTCAAATGGCGGATAACGGTACTTTGTGACTCTTAAGTCGGTTCTTTCAGTTTTCCATGATAACTGATATCTGTGTATATATTTGTGCAATTCTTTGCTCTTTCTCCCTTCTTTGCATCTCTTTTCTACTTCTCATTTAAAAAAAAAAGGACAACACTCTTGAAAAATTGAAAAAATATTTTCCCGCTTTGCCTCAGAATGCAATTACAAAACTTTACTGTACTAGGTGTGAAATATTGAGATTGTTAATGAACCATGGAATTCCTAAAGATATTCGCTGGCTAATTGAAGCAAAGGTCTGATTATCAAATGAGTCCTCCAATTCTTTCATTTCATACATGCCGAGAATAGGTAAAAGCACTTTTGCAAAGAAACGTCGTGTAAAATGACTGAAAGTCTATCACGGATGTGCTAGATGGACTTGTAATGCAAAATGTCATTCTTTAGGAATGGTATCTGTAAACCATGAAGATAAAATACAGTTCATTAAAGATGGCCTGAGTAAGGGGTCTTTAGATAATCTTCTATTGACTCTTGAGATGCACCCTAGTGGAGATGTGCATCGTGCAATTCATGATTTATGGCCACAATTCCATAAAGAACATGCTCGACATAATCTTAGGAATCTGACTAAAAAGGACCTTGTTTGCCAATTTTTAAGAAAACTGGATGGGAAGCCTATCCTTGACCTATAGAGGGCGTTTAAGCCGTTCTTGGATGTAAAACCAAGGGAAAATATGAGCCACAATCACAACTGCTTGTACATACCTATATTTAAAAAGAGAGAGAGAGAGAGAGAGAAAGAGAGAGAGACTCCAACTGGCCTATATATAGGTGGTATGATTGCATTTTCAATTTCTCATCTATAACATCTTCTCTTCCTTCCCTTCATTTCTACTCAACCCACACATTCAATAGATATCAAAGTGTGTAGAAATGGTAGGTTCCTCAAGTCATCAAATAAGAAATATTTGTGTTTTTGGTGGATCCAGTCTTAGGAAAGAAAAGGAGTTTTTAAAATCAGCAAATCATTTTGGTCAGGTACTAGCTGAGAGAAAGATTCATTTAGTGTATGGGGGAGACAACCTTGGGTTAATGGGGGGTGTGTCAATAGCTACATTTTTAGGAGGCAGTCAAGTTTTAGGGGTCGTCCCCAAAGCTTTAGCAAAAGAGGACCTCCTTGGAAAAATAATTGGAGAGGAACTACAGGTCTCCACAATGTCTGATTGACTGAATACAATGTTTAAACACGTTGATGCCTTCATTGCCTAACTAGGTGGTTTGGGCACATTAGAAGAGATCTTTCATATTTCCTCTGAGGCCCAACTGCACATTCACCATAAACCTATAGGTTTGTTAAATGTTAATGGTTTTTATGATAAATTGTTGTCTTTTCTTAATCAAGCTGTGGAACAGAAATTTCTAACATCTTCGGCACGAAAAATCATAATCTCTGCTGTTACTGCTGAATAATTGATTGACCAACTACAATCTTTCATCCCTGTAATTGATCCCTCCATGAGTCGTATAAATTGATCAACTAAGGAAAGCCGTAAAAAGCTTAGATTGGATTTGAGCCTTCGTTTGTGAAACCTTGTGTCCTTTTGTTTTGTTATTTCTTATACTTGTTTAAGTGTGTTTCAAGTTTATCAGTGTTCATTATTTCAGGTAATGTCTTCTATACTCTATCTTTCTACCTTAGAACATTGAAGACAATGTCTCGTTTTGGTTGGGGGGAAAGGGTAGTCAATACCTAAAAAAATTAACTAACTGTGTTTTCTATTTGCAAAACCGTTGTTACTAAGATGGCAGAGTCAAGGAGTTCTTTTGTTAAAGTAACTCTTAAGACGCATCTTAGTAAACATTGTTAAAGGTCTATCAGAATACTTCTTGAAATATTCAGGTTTACAAACTCTCTCATTATTATCAATTGCTACTGCTCATATAATCATTTAACAAGTATTCTTAAACTTTCATTTTCACACACACACTTTAACATATGATTGTGGGTTGCATATTGAATTATTACATTATTTATGTTCTTTTGTTAAAGGTAACAACTAAGGGAAATAGATAGTATATAATTTGCAAAAAAAAAACAAAACAAAATAATAATAATAATAATAATAACGTTGATAAGTTTGGTTTCGTAGCCTCCCTAATATAAGCAATTAAGCCCAAAGGGTGTTTTAACACTTAATACCATAAAATCAACTGACTTGGGAGCTATTGGCCCAATGCTTGCTACATGGGTTGAGGAGAAAAGCTTAAGGGAATCAAACATTGCACTATCTACGTATCAGTATCTGCAACCCGAGTTATTAAGCTCGAAGGGGTGTCTAAACACCTAATGCCCTAAGACCAACTGGTCTGGGAGTCATTAGCCGAAAGCTCGTTACATGTGTTAAAACAGCATTGTGTTTTAAGTTATATGTGTATATATATAAAAAAAAGAAAAAAAAGATAATAATCTCAACCCAAGGAAGTTAACCTTAAACATTAGAACAAAAATCTTATTTTCTTCCAATAAAAGCCTCATCATCTATGTTTTCATATATTGAGCACATAAAAAGGAAGGTTTATTAATATTTTGTTTAAAAGGTATTGAGCAGATATATAAATTTAATGAGAGTTTGTTTACTTGGATAGATTAATGGAAGTTAAATGATGAATGCCTTGCTTTGTGGAACTTGTAAATTGTTTTTCTATTTTAACGCTTTGATTACTAGGGACTAGTAATAAGCTGGTTGGGGGTTGTAATTAGTACTTAAAAGTGTATTTTTATCAAGGTTTTATATCATAATTTTGCACTTGAAGTATCAATAACTCCTTAACTAGAGCATGTTTTATAATAACAAGTTTGATAATATAAGATAGCTTTAATTTATGGTAAATACTCATTTTAAATGCAGGCATATCTCACAATTCAAAGGATTGATTGATGTGATTAACTATTGATGTCAATTCAAAGGAGATGCCGATTCAATTCAAATTCGAACACTGTTCAGTCATTGGGTCATATCTAGTACTATAGATCTTGGATTTCAGTTTGGTTTATATGGCTGGAAAGATACGAAATAAGCCTACAATGGTCATGAATAGTGTAAGACCCAAATCTGCCGTTTTCAAATTCAAAGTTTGGTCACAAAAGAGAAGTCAGAATCTATTCTGCAATTCAACTCAAACACTGCTCAGACATTTACCCATATCTGGAGTTTTAGAAGGCAAAATGATGTGAAATTTGGTGAGTGGAAGCAGAAGACAATTTCCAACAACTTTCATGAAGAAGATCTACTTAAATTCTGATGGTAACAATGACATTTCATCCAACCAAAATGCTTGAGTGCTGCTGTCCACCAAGTCCACTAAATCAATAGTTGGCCACTACATCAATAATCAATTACCAAATGAATAGTTCTGAATTTTAGCCTATAAAAAGAGGCATTTGCCATTCATTTAGGAAGCTTGGTTCTAAGATCAAGATCATGTTCTTGCTCTCTCTTTATTGTTGTAATGCTTAAGTTTTATTTTCATTAATCTCTTGTTCATGCTTTTCATTTCCTTTACTATACTTAGTTAACTTATATCATGTTTATGTTCTTATATTGTTTATTTATGTTTTTCTTCTTCATAATGTCTAGCTAAGTTAATTATGTCAAGGTGAAAAGGTTTTACTAATGGTGTTAGAATATGTATAATATAAACTCAACATGGACATTAATGTTTGTATCCAAGAAAGTTTGCTATTAACATGTCTTATCATTTTTATCTTATTAACTCTTAATATCGTGCTTGTTAAATTATTAATCTAGATTTGTGTTGTATAACACTTGGTACATTAAATACTTGCTCCTTTATAGTCTTCGACCGACATTGTTGTTATGAGAGGAACTTGATTTCTTGTCAACATAAGTTAGCATCATGAATACCTGATAAAATTTATAAGTATGGTGTTACATAAATAAGATGATTAATATGATCATGTTGATAATTTATAAAGAGTTTATACTTTACTTATCTCTAATACTATTGGTGGATCCTCTAACCTTGACATTTATTTTTATCATTGTTTAATCTCACATTTATCTTACATCTCAAAGTCCTCTTTAACTCATCATCATTATCATCATCATTATCATTGTTGTTGTTGTTGTTGTTGTTGTTATTTATAATTTATATAGTTCACCTCCCTGTGGTTTGACCCTGGTCTTACCAGGTTATTTATTACTTTGATACTCTTGCACTTGGGATAAGACATCAACTCTTTGATCATGTCAAACACCAACTTCTTCACATTCAAGCATTTAGTGTATAAATACACCCAATAATTAGTGACCAAATTCACGAGGTAATAGAACAATCTACTATAAATAGAACCAACAACCATCCAACACTTTAAGCAACCATCCAATACTTCTAGTAACTGTTCATAACCATCCAATACTTCTAGTAACCATAAGCAACCATGCAACACTTCCAACAACTACCTATAACTATGTAATACTTCCAATAACTGCAAGCAATCATCCAATATTTCTAACAACCACAAGAAACCATCCAATACTTTAATTAATTACAAGCAATTGTCCAACATTTCCAGCACCTACGAACAATATTTTGAGGAACTATAAGTGACCATACAACAATTTCTAAAACAATAAGCAACCATACAACAATGTTAGGAATCACCAACAACCATTAAAAAATCTAATAAGTCTACAAAGAACATATGACATTCATAAATATATCTTTCCATGTTCTTTACGCTCTTGTATATTGTTTCCCTTATACATTTTGTTAACTTAGTCATTAGATAGAAAATCCCTTGTTCTGATAAAGAACTTGTTTTATAGAAAAAGCTTGTGGACTAGTGGTGAAGCTATTCACTTCTCCATTCCAAGATCGTAGCCTTTAGAAAGCCTAATACAATTTGAAGCTTTTAATAACTTCATTAATGACGCCATTTATGGTTAACAAACAAAAGATGTTTCATCTCCTTTAACTCATCACCTATTCTTTCCATGGATGACAAAACTCTAGGACAAGGAAGAGTAACTAATCTCTCTACCACAAGAATAACTTCACAATTTTTTATTTTATCGATAGAAAATACAACACATAGATCCATTGCACACTAGATGTACAAAGATAACTCCTCTTTTATAAAGAAATATGATCAAATGATGTGTAAATTAAACACATCACTTTATCTCTATGAAGGAGTTTTTCTCGCTATAAAGAGCGCTCCTCTATAAGTCCTAGCCATATGTATGACTATCATGATCAATATTCTTCCAAGTCTCACTCATATGCTCCTTGTCATAAAAGGTCTAGACACAAGATTGCACTAGTTTCAAAGAATAAGAACGAAAACTAGTCGCATGGGGTGAGAGGCTCTTAAATTTTTCATAGAGTGTTACATATTTATATTTCTAAAGATTATGTCACTGTAAAGGCTAACTTGGATAACTACAATGACTTTATAAATCCTAAAAAATATATACAAAATATAAACTTATATGTCCTCATCGCCCTCTATTCCTGTTATAACTGCTGATGGCATTCCCATGTCTTTAGCAGGTGTTGGTTCTATTGTCACACCTCATTTGTCTCTCCCTAATGTTTATCTTATTTCAAAACTCAAATTGAACCTTGCTTCTATTAGTCAGTTATGTGATTCTAGTGATTATTTAGTTAGTTTTTCCTCTCTTTTTTTATTGTATGCATGATTTGCAATCTCAGGTGTTGGTTCTATTGTCTTCTCATTTGAGATTTTTGGCATCCATAAGAGCTTTAGGAAATGTGCAAACTTATGATATTTGCTATTGTGGTGGATGTAAACTGGTGAAATTTTCCGCTTTACCTTTTAATTGTGTTATGGCATCTACTACCAAGAAATTGTTTGGTTACGTTGGTTACTTGAGGATATGAGAGTCTTTATTTCTTATCCAAATCCTATGTATTGTGACAACCAAAGTTCTATTCAGATTGCTCACAACTCAGTTTTTCATGAACGAACTAAGCACATTGAAATTGATTGTCATCTTATTCGTCATCATCTCAAGCTTGGCACCTTCCTTTGCCTTTTGTTTCTTCTTCTTTGCAGATTGTAGATTTCTTTACCAAGTCACATTGCATTTCCCATTTTTGTTTTCTAGTTGGCAAACTCTTCATGTTTGTAAATGTCACATCGTGAGTTTGAGGGGTGATGTTAAGAAATATATTTATTTTGTTTTATTTATTAAGGGTAGAATAATATTTTTAGTTTAGCCTATATATACTCTCTTTGCATTTATGTTAAAATATGTACTTCATAATAAGAGGATCAATAAAAACTATAACCTCTTTCTCTTTTATATTCATATTTCTCTTTGTTTTAAATTGGATTGTTTTAAAAATATCAAATGTCATTTCCAAATATTGTGGGCTATAGCTAGGCATCATGCCTCACAACACATGAAAATTAAAAAGAAAAACAAAGAGCGCATTCAACAACATTATTAAGTGGCAGTATGAGCTACAAGGAAGCACATTAGCTGATAATGGCAGCAAAGGAAAGTGGAGAATTTCTCCATGGTGTGTTGTGCTCTGGGCATTTCATGGTCTTGGGGATCCAACCCATAGTCATTGGGAAATTATAGTGGTAGCAAGGACGAGCAATGTCATGGATCCTGCCTTGGTGATCTTGGAAGGCCAAATCAAAGCCCTTGATAAGCGTTTGGTCCTTCCATAGGTCATAATCAACTAATGTTTGCAAAACTGTGGTGCTATGACCATTGACCACAACATTAGACCCCTTGCTAAGCACAACCCATCTACCTTCTTTGTCGTAGCTAAGCAACTTCTTGATTTCTTGCATCATAGGATCATGGTCATCAAGCTTGCCTAACTGAATCTTGGAGTACATCATGCTCTCTAGCCTGGTCTAAAAGAACCATGTAAGTCTTGCTAGACGTAACTAAGCTTCTCCACGGTGATTGTCGCTATGACGCACTAGATTTTCTCCCTTTTAATGCTCTTCCCCACATAAACCATCTTCAGGGGAATGATGATGACAACTTAAGGTTGACAATTGAGTTTGATGGGGTGAAATCTCTAGAAATGAAAAGTTTGAAGACAATTATGGATGCAATTAAAGGAAATTAGAAGAAAAGGGCTCAATTGAAATTTGCCAATCCTAAATAAAAAACCCTAAATGACGCATCGTTTAAACTTAAAGAAGAGAAGGTGAGTGACATGTTGTTTGGTCGATTGGCCTCTGGTTTTGACAGTTTTGGCTCATTGAGTTGGCAACTTCTAATTTATTTTTTTTTGCTTTTTATGGGGTTATCCTGATCTCATGACCTGAGTTGCGACTTTGACAAGCTAACCTTGGTTGATGTAGGTAATTTTTTTTGTACTTAATAATGTTTATTTTGAAGTTTTTATTTTTGTTTTTGATACATTAAAATTGTTGTTTAAGTTTGCTTTTGATATATAATGTTGTTTTGGTTTTTGTTTAACTTAAGTTATGCATGTTAAACCTTGGTGTTTTACCTTAGATTTGCTAGGTCAATTCATGCACAAAATAGAAACCAATTTTGAATCCTTGTTGTGTGAACATATAGTTTATCTTAAGTTTATGTTTTTTTTATTCAATATCTCTTGCTTGATTTGGATGTTTTGATATTTTCTGTTAGTTATCTAGATTCAAACATATTTTTGTATGATATTGTGACTTGTTGAGATAAAAAAAGCATATTTGAGAAGCAAAAAATGCCCCTTTTTTGGCTTCGTAGCGACTGCCATGTCTAGGCATTTTTGGGTTTTAGACAATGTTCTTCATGCTCTTAGGAAGAACATTATGTCAGCCCCTAAATTTGGACCAATTCTGGAACATTTCTTCGCACATACACCTTCCTTATGCATGATTAACCAATAATCTAGTGTTTATTCGCATCAATAGTATGTTTAAATGATTTTTAATCCTAGGGTTTCAATTTTGATCTAAAACTCATTTAAGCAAAATTATGATGATTCATTGATAATAAAAGTGAATAGATGCTAGATTATTGATTATTCCATGATTTCCAACATATATGTGCCTTCAATTTATCCATATCTAGTTTGGTTTGAGAGTCATGTTGTTTGCTTCAAGTTGGATGTTCTTCATTTGTGCTTTGTGCTTTTCCCAATAACATTATCTTAGTTACATAATTTTAACTTATTTTATTTTATTTATTTGCCCATAACCTTTTCTTATACACTGTTACAATATTCATTGTAATAGTTTTTTGTTTTTTTTAAAAAAAATTAACCATTCAACAACTCAATCTTCATTATTTTATTTAACGTTTTTTTTCAATTTAATCTTTTAATACTAGGTTGTTATGAGAATTGTGCTTTGTATTTTGTTTTCTTACAGTTGGGTTATTTAATGGTATCATGGATTTAATTTTCATTTCTTGATTTTAACCTTCGATACTAGATTTGTTAGAAGTGGGGTTTCATAATTTTTACTTTTTTTTTCAATAAATTTATCTTGATCTTTTGACCTAGATCGTGAGTTTAATGGGTAGACTTAATTTGTTTTTATTCCCTCTTTTTATAATTGATTTTTTTATTTTATCCTTTTACATTAGGTTAATTGGAAATTGAATTTCATATTTTTTTTATTTTTTTCTATGAGATTATTTCAATCTTATGACCCGTGTTATGAGTTTGGTAGGTTGACTTAAGTTGACTCTATTTATTTTTTGGGGTCCTTTTTTAATTGATTATTTTTAACTAGGCTTATTAATTTTGAAAAATTGACTTGAGTTGACTCTGTTCATTTCTTTGGGTAATTTTTTAATTGAATTTTTTTTTGAATTTCATCCTTCAACAAATTCTTTTTTTTATTTTCAATTTTATCTTTCAATAATAAGCTATTTTAGAATTTGGCTTTGTAAATATTTTTTAGTTTGCTTTATATAGAGATATCTTGGTCTCATGAATTCATGTTTTTTTCTCTCGATTTCAACCTTAACCATTGAATTTGTTGGAAATGGATTTCATAATTTTTTAAAATTTTTGTATAAAGTTATCTTGGTCTCATAACCTATATCACAGGTTTAACATGTTAGTTGAGTTAACTTGGGTTTTTTTTTCCCCTTTTTTTACTTGATTTTTTATTTATTTCATCCTTTAACATTGGGTTCCTTCGAAATTGAACTTTATTTTTTATTTTCTTTCTATGAGGTTATCCCGATCTTATGACTTGGGTTGTGGCTTTAAAAATTTGACCTGGGTTGACTCATGTAGTTTTTTTAGTCTTTTTTTTAATTTAACAATTTTTTTAAAATTATGTCTTTCAACATTAGGTTAATTAGGTATTAATATTCATAAGTTATTTTATTTGCTTTCTATAGAGTTATCATAGTCTCATGACTCAAGTTATAGATTTGACATGTTAACTTAGATCGATTCAATAATTCATAGTCTTAATATTTTAAAAAATATCATTCAATATTTCGTTACATCAATATTTCAAGAAGATGTCTCCAATATGCATCACATTTGTTGCTACCCATTTTGGTCCAGTATCTCCATGGAATTAAACAAATGTTTTGAATTATGCAAAGAAAGATAAAAAAAAATGAATATATCCATATATATATTGGACTAGTCCTTCAACTCTTGCCTCAAACAGTAAATATATGTGTAGAAGCACCATCAAGTAAAAAAATAGAGAGAATATCACCTCAAGTTTGTATATTGTCTAGACGATGTTCATTTGAAGCCTCTCCATGTGTTATGTCTACAACGTGTTGGAGCATATTTCTCTAAAGAAATGATTGGTTTCCATGAGTGCATCTCATATCCTCTTTGGCAATAAATCCTAGTTAGTTAATGAAAGGAGTGTTTACATAAATACATGGTAGTCATGGCTCTTCATTCCATACAATCTTCAATCCTTCAAATTCAACAACCTTGATATGTTTGAGACATGTTCATAAGGAAAACAAAAACTTTTAACTCGTTGGTGTACAAGTAACTATGTATTCTTATCTAAGGTGAAGCTGGCTTTAAGCTTTGCTACCCGTGACCCAACATAAACCAACTTCATAGTTTAATGGTAACAAAACAAAGTTAGATCCATTCTAGACTTGATATTGTCCTTTGTCTTCCCCTTCATGTCTATAACCATGTTGAAAATATTTCAAAACATGTTATTTTCTATACGTTTGATATTACGGTTATGGCAGAGAATATTGGTCTTCCAATAAGAAAGCTCCCAGAAAATACTTTGCTTTACTGAATTATAGGTCAAACCAAAACAAAAAAAATTCCATTTACCGGATTGAAAATGAAACGCAATGTCATTGTACTCCGACACCACGTCATACAATTCTTCATTCGAAAGAAGTAGTGGAAAACAATGAATTAACTATGAGAGATAATGTCTTTTAATTTGATGGGTTAGTTGATCCATATCGAGTTGTTTTGTCTAATGACTTAGATGAAAATTTAAATTTTCACATCGTCGATAATATTTTTTTTTATGTTAATGCTAAGGAGTTGAATGATATTTTGAGCTCTAGTAGACATACACAAGTCAATGAAGATGATGATAGCAATGAAATCAACATAAAAGATTGTGATGAAAATGAGGACGAGTCAATTGATAAAGAAGAAGACAATTCTGATTAATTTGTACAACATAAATGCGTAATGCCATAAACTATAATGTAATAATTATGGATGAAATTTTCTTCTCAATGTAATGACAATGATGTTAATTTATCATTGAATGACAAGGAAATATTTATTTTATTATTATGATATGAATTGATGTTATTGTGTTGTGCATGCAGTTGTGAATTTAAATCTTTACAAGATGGATGGATAAGGAATACAAATACAATTTTACCTTAAGTATTGTTTTATATCGATGGAAATATCAAAGGAATATGTTTGTTGGTATATTCCAGTGATGATGGGCACTATTCCCCTTCTCCCTGATATTGTTCATAGTGTTCATTACACACGGGTATACAAACAAAATATGTAAGTCAGTATATTTTAGTGATGATAGGAACTCTTCACTTCTCAATACGCCAATAATTAATGCTTTTTTTTTACTATTTACTCCTTAATAAAATTACCAATAGAATGAGAATTCCAGCGTGCTAGTAATTACTGCTTGAACGACCCATCTAACTAAAAAATATGAATGACGCAGTGGTGATTATGAAATACTTCATCGATTGGTAATGGAGACGAGATCATAGATGAGTGGGTACATGTGCACCCCCTAATTTGCCTCACCATTCTGGCAACAACCAATTTTATCCTCCTCTTCTAGCGCCATCTCTATTTTCAATTTATTGTATGTAAACATATAAATGTTAAAATTTTAATAAATATTTGATTTTTATATTATTTTAATTGATTTTAGTTATTTTTCTACTTTTGATCAATATTTTCTTTTTTATATAACCATATTATTCGATAGTTTCACCTATATTTAACTAGTGTTTTACCTATATTTTATATATAAAATGCCTTGATATTCTTTGTTTTATGTTTTGAAGACATTTTTGGATGAAAGATGCAAAAAGGAGTAAATTGGAGGTAATTTACAGATTTGACCTTCAGTCAATGTTTTGTGCAGAGCGTGAGCTCTAGGGTGTCGAAATGAAGTGATTCTAGTGGCATTAAAAAGCTAACATCCATACCTTTCTGTACATCTAAGGCAAGAAAATAAAATAAGGCAAGCTAACATCCATAATTTCAAAGTCAAATCTCGCAATCTGCTAGTGTTGACGTTCGGCCATTCTGACTTGAATATCTGGATCTACAAAAGTGCAATTGATGCAAACTCAATGTTTTTGGATTCTGGACTCAAATACCTATCAACACTCCAAATTTCAGCCACAAACGATGTCATATGAGGGAGATATAATTTTTCAAAGATGACAACTGAATTCTGCAAGCAAATAGGTTTCGTGAAGAAACGAGTCCAAATTACTTTCTGAAGCCTCTAAATTGACATCCAAGTTTTTATTTCAGCAATTTAGCTCCTCTAAGTCAAAGCTTGAAGATTTCATGCAAGGCTATTTCTCATTTTTTAGGAAAATAGTTATTAAAATACTTAAATGTAAACTATTTACTTAAGGGAGGACTATTTTGTAAAATAGAGACTAGGGTTTCATAGGATATAAAAAGAATGAGAGAAGAGAATGGGGGCAGCCAGTCAAGAAGAGAAAAACGCCCCCTTCCTCTAAGAAACCCAAAATCATGCATTTCTCTTTCTTTTTGATTAGTTGTTCAACAACATGCAAGGCTAAACTCTTTTTCTTGGTTGCAAGGACACGAAAACCTTCAGATTTCAAGAACTGTGAGATTTATTTTACCTTTTCTTTTCAGTTTATATGATGAATATGTTTGTTCTTCTATGCTTATTTTTCCTATGATTGTTTATTTTAATTGCTAGAGCGGACTCTAAGTTATTATTGTAAATAATCTATTGCTAAGTTTGATATCAAAACTAGAGTTGTGGTATATGAACTTATGAAGCAACTGAGTTTAATAATTGTGGTGGATCTACGTTATTAATCTTAGGGAGAACATTCAATCAAATCAAACATAGACTACGAACAGTTATGTTTTCTTGATTAATCAACATATCTAGTTCTTAAGGCTGCTAGTGAATTAAATTACTAGTGCAGGCATTATGGTTGTTTGATGGTTAGGGTTAGTTATACGGCGGATCCGTTAACTAACCAATGTTAAGAGAGATAAATATTCAGAATATAAATTGATTTTTCGTTTTCATGATCAGTTTTGATTTCTGTAGGTGGATGTATGCTTCCGACCAAGGTTTGTTCTCTTGATAATTTTATGATTTTATTTAATTTTGCTTGATAATTTTCTATTTTCTTTTGCTTTAGCCTAGATAACGTCCAAAACCTCCTCAACTTGCATATCATCTAGCATAAAAATCTGACTTGAACCTTCCTCGTGGGATTGACCCCTTGCTTGCTCTATGCTATCTTATGTGTTGTGTTTCATCACAACACTTTTAAATATTACTGATAGGGGTTATCGATAGAACAAGTCCATCGGCATATTCCAAAGAGTTGGAAAATAATTACTGCAAACTCATCGATAAAATTACATATGGTATTCTGTTAGTGATATGTTATATTTACTATGGATATATCAACGGATAAATAAAAACATCGATGGAATTACATATGGTTTTCCTATTGGTGATATGTTAAATTCATTCATGGATATGTATATGGAATAAAGCAAGTAATTTTTTTTCATGTTTTTCCTGTTTATAAATTCATCAATAAATTTATTACCAACAAACTCCCTGATAGACCAGAAATTACAAACGAGAGTTTTTCTGACAAACTGCTTCTATTTATGAGCCTATTGATAAATACATACTGATGGACTATGAGTGTAAGCACCGACACAAATTTCCATCAGTAAAACTGTTAAGTCTAGTAATGATAATCCAACAAATATGTACTGACACGATCAAAGAGTTGATGTCTTATCCCAAGTGCAGGAGTTTCAAAGTAATAAATAACCCAGCAAGACCGGAGTTGATCTACAGGGAGGTCAACTATATAAATTATAAATAACGTATATAATTTAACAAAGAGTTAAAGAGATCTTTGAGATGTGAGATTAATGTGAGGATTAAACAATGATAAAAATAGTTGTCAAGGTTAGAGAATCCACAAATGGTATTAGAAATAAGTATAGTATAAACTCTTTTTATTACTCAACTGGAAACCACACACAAAGAAGGTTCCAATCAGATGATTTATCCTTAATAGTTCACTATAAATTTTTATTATGATCATATTAATTATCTTATTTTAGTAACACCATATTTTTAAATATTGTTAGGAATTCATAATGCTAACTTATGTTAACAACAAATCAAGTTCCTCTCATAACAACGATGTCGACCGAAGACCATGAAGGATAAAACATTTATTGTACCAAATGTTATACAACATAAATCTAGATTAATCATTTAACAAGCAAGGTATTAAGAATTAGAAAGATAAAAAGATAGGGCATATTAATAACAAACTTTCTTCGATATAAACATTGAAGTCCATGTTGAGTTTATATTATACATATTCTAACACCATTAGTGAAACTTTTTCACCGAGACATAATTAACTTGGCTAGACATAATGAAGAAGAAGAACATAAATAAACAAGATCAGAACATAATTATGATATAAGATATCTAAGAGTAGTAAAAGAAATGAAAAACATAAACAAGAGATTAATGAAAATAAAACATGAAATAAAACTTGAACATTACAAAGAGAAAAAGTAAGAAAATGATCTTGATCTGAAAATCAAGATGATTTAATGTATGGAAAATGCCTCCTTTTATAGGTTAAAAAGAAATATTCATTTGGTAATTAATTATTGATTAATGGCCAACTATTGACTTGGTAGATAACCCTCAAGTTTTTGTCTAGACGAAATGTCATTGTTAACATCAGAATTTGAACAAGTGTTTTTCATGAAAGTTGTGGGAATTTGTCTTAGATTTCCATCATAAGAACAATGAGCTCATTTGGACTTCTAGAACTCGAGATATAGACTAAACACTGAATAGTGTCTGAGCTGCAAGACAGATTCACTTCTTTTTGGTTTCTAAGATTTGAACTTGAAAACAGTAGATTTGAATCTTGGACTCTTCATGAATGTTTTAAGCCTATGTCTTAACTTTTCATCAAGATAAACCTAAATCCATGCTCTACAGCTCCAATTATGACCTAAATACCGAATAGTGTTCCAGTTTGAATTGAACCAACATCTCTTCTCTTAGCCCTTTCTTTGTCCTTTCACTTTCAATTGTTAATCACATCAATCAATCGTTTAAATTGTGAGATATATCTGCATTTAAAATGAGCATTTATCATAAATTAAAGATATCTTATATTATCAGTCTTGTTATTATAAAACATTCTTAAGTTAGGGAATTTAATGATACTTTAAGTGCAATATGATGATATAAAATCTTAATGAAAATACACTTTTAATTTCTAATCATGTACCTTACCTCTGCGTTAATGAACTGTAGCTTCACTAATATTCATATTTCTTCACTTTTAATAAATCTCTTTTTTTTAAGAACTAGAATAAATAAATAAAAAATAAACCCCCAACAAATAGATATGCGAGCCCTACTATCATGAATTAATCAGTATTAGAATTAACCTAGATAATTGCCTACGATGTGCTGTAGGTTAGATCAATTTTTTTTAACTTAAAAAAATCATCCAACATTGATAAAAAAAAAATAGTTATAAACCATAAATGTTGTGCACCCTCGTTGCAGGGGCGCGATGTCATAACATCCCTTTCTGGACTAGGGTTTGGAAGGTCTTTTTATTTGGTTGGGGAGTCATCACTTAGTATTATAACTATTAGGAACCCTAATTGGTTTTTTCAGAGATTTTAGGAAAGAGACTGGTTGTGTGAAGAAAAGGTATAAGCACCCTTAATACGCTTTACCTGAGGTAAGCTACATTGTTTTTTTTTTATTTGTTATGGTATGGTTATGTCTATTTCAACCATTCTACTATGACAAGTTTGCTATGATGAACAAATCCTGGTTTTTTAGGTTAAGAACTCAGTTTGAAAGATAAAATTTCCTCAATTATTGTTTGAGGTTTCTTTCGGGGTAAAACTTGAATTTTTGCTACGACGTCATTCCAAATAATATTTTACAAAAAACTCCTTGTAGATTTTATTCTTATATTAAAAGTGAATGAGTTGTATTATTTACAATAATACTTTGAATATTAACCTCATACAGGTTTTTTATCCTTTTATTAAAATGAGTAATAAAATTATTATCACTAATAATATTTTGGATATTAACCCATTTAGGTTTTTTATACTTATATTATAAAATAAATAATATTTATTATTTCTAATAATATTTTGGATATCAACCCCTTTTAGATTTTTTTTATCTTTATATTAAAAGTGAATAATATTTATTATCTCTAATGATATTTTAGATATTAACCCCTTTTAGGTTTTTTATCCTTATATTAAAAGTGAATAATATTTTCTTTAAATATAGGCTAAAATCCATGCAATATTTTTTTAAAACATGAACAAATATTTTAATTTTTCTTTTAAAAAAGATTTTCAAATAATTTTAGGATTTTTGGCCATATGCAAGAAAAAAATAAATATATGTTTATTATTTTTCCTATTTTTTTAGGCTTGTTAGGTAAAAACCTATTGTTTGTAATAAAACTACCCAAAATAGACCTAAAGGATGTTTTTCAAACACACCCTTAAACCAAAAGACCCTTTAGCAAAACAAAATGGCAAACCAAATAGGGTATAAACCCTTTGACCTAAATGTTTTTGACTGGGTAGACCCGACCGAGTTTACCCGACCAAGTTGACCTAAAATTTTGGATTCGACCATAAACAACCTAAAAATCTTGGTTTGACATGAAAACAACCCAAAAATAAAACCAAAGTAAAAAAACAGACTAAAAAAAAAACACAATCTAAAAAATTCTTGAACAAAATAGATCAAACAAAAAGAAAATAATGTCATCACAACATGCTAGAAAATAATGCAAGGATCAATAATTTAGCATCCAATCACTTTCATTTTCACTTAAATATCATGATTTTTATTAAAATGGGTTTCAGCTTAGAACCAAAACCCTAGGATTAAAAGCCATTGAAATTGTGTTATTGATGCAAATAAACACTTGATTATTGGTTTATCAAGCATAAGGATGAGTTTCAGTTAAATCAATGGAACCAAACAAGTCAAAATCTTGTAGCTAAGACAATTTCTTGGGAATAACATGAAGAACAGATAAAGAACATTCAACTTGAACCCAACAACATGGCTCTCAAACCAGACCAAATATGAACAAACCAAAGGCATGTACATGTTGGAAATCATGTAAAGATCAATAATCTAGCATTGATTTTCTTCGATTATCAATAAATCATCACATTTTAGCCAAATAGATTTCAGTTCAAAATCAAAATTCTAGGATAAAAATCCATTTAAACATGTTATTGATGTGAATAAACACTAGATTATTGGTTAATCATGCATAAAAAAGGTGTGTGTGTGAAAATAAATGGACTAAAATTGGTTCAATTCTAGGGGTTAGGACAATGTTCTTTCTAAAAATACAAAAAAACATTGCCCAATACCTAGAAATGCCTAGAAATAGCAACCGTTGCCAAGCCCATAAATGAGCAATTTTGACTTCTAAAACATATTTAAATTTAAAAAAATAACAAAAAATATCAAAACATCAAAATCAAGTAAGAGATTTCAAATCCAAAAAACATAAACTTAAAACAAATTATACGTTTCCATAATATGGACTCAAAATTGGTTTTTTGAACCCAATTTGTACATGGACAAACCTAGCAAATTCAAGGTAAAACATCCTTATTTTAACATGTATAGCTTAAGTTAAACAAAAACAAAAATAACTCTCTTTTTTCTTTTCTCTTTCCAGATCTAAAAAAAAAATACTGAAGTAAAATTAATATAATTCTCTTCAACTATTCTCTTTGCAGTTCTTTTCTTCTATCTGGCAGATCCCAAGTGAGGTGAGGAGAGAATTAAAAGAGTAGAGAGGAAAATGTCAAGAATACAAAAGCTAGAAAAGGGAGTTATTATGAAAAGGGAATTTGGAATTATTATGAAAATCCATGTTATATAAAGTAACGAGGAAGAAGGTTAGACGTAGGGACCACAAAAGTATAGCCTTCTCCACAAAAGTATAGCCTTCGCTTTAACGTCCCTAATATTTTGATTACGAAGGAAGTAAGGAAGCAGCTGATTCAAGTGAGCTTTATTCTATTTCTAATATTATAAATACGCATGCCAAATATGGAACAAAGACACACAAGCCAATCTTCTCTACTTCTTCCCCATAACCCAAAGAATCCATTGCTGATCAAAATGGCATCAGGCCTTCCTCTCGGGCTCCCTGCCCAGGGTTTTAATGCGAGCCGGCAACTGATCAAGAGTGACCGCGGCAGCATGCTAACAATGTCTGATGACAATGTGATGATGAAACAAATTGTAGGAACTCATGCTCCTGATGGCCGAGAGGTTGATGTCAAACCTCTTCTCCTCCTTGTTGAAGACATCCTCAAACGTGCCACCCTGCAAATCGACTCCTCTCTGAAGGTATACTACTAAAACTCATCCTTGGAAATTAATCTGCAAATCAACTTAACTCTATTATTTTTTGTTCTTTTTATGTTCCTGATCACTTCTGATAACGCAGACTTCCCAGGCCCATGCTGAAATGGAGGACAAGACATACCATGTCAATTTTGTTTCAATGCTCGATGCACTGTCGTATACTATAGATAGAATTTCCAGCGAG
>Ga0325414_1001501_pt1 | contig 22656 bp, 16 predicted proteins | sample PopdelMetagenome_8_FD_206183 | JGI IMG/M metagenome (GOLD analysis project Ga0325414, IMG submission 206183) | Populus deltoides microbial communities from Bellville, Georgia, United States - Leaf-PdKOR-R3 | ecosystem: Host-associated > Plants > Phyllosphere > Phylloplane/Leaf | place: USA... | reverse complement strand
TTATTATTATTATTATTATAATTTATATAGTTCACCTCCCTATGGTTCGACCCCGGTCTTGCCGGGTTATTTATTACTGTGACACTCCTGCACTTGGGATAAGACATCAACTCTTTGATCGTGTCAAAAAGAAAGGAATTGGCTTTTTTGTTTAAATCCCCATAAACGGCTCCATTGATGAAGTTATGAAAAAAAACTTCACACAGAAATTGGTGTGGTTGCATTCTAGGCTTGACGTGAGTTGTTCTTGTAAAATAATCCCTTGTGTAATAAAGGCATTCTAATGCTTTAGTCAGTATGTGTACAAGGGAGAAGAAGACAATGTAAAAGAAAATTGAAGGTATGTTATGCATGTTTGTAGAATGTGACGTGGTTGTAACTCTGTTGTAGCTTTGTTGTGTACAGCTCTGTGTCTGGTTAAGATTTCATCTTCCTCTACTTGGTGATACTAGGTGTATTTATACACCTAGTATAGTATTGTAATTTCTATAAAGAGGAGGAATCTTGCTATTGGCCAATTAAGTAGCTTATCGGTTAGTGTGATGCTCCCATAGGTTTTATTTTTTTAAAAAATATATTATTTTGATGCATATCCAAGCAAAAACACACTTCGAACCACTACCACACTCTCAAACACCTTCTTAGCTTGTTAGTTACAGGTAGTTGATTTCCTTGTATATAGGATCAGGTTAGAAACATGTGAGGCAAGTAATGAATGACAATTTTTTGTAACAAGTCTTTTTCTTTTTCTTCTTTTTTCTTTCTTTCTTTCTTTCTTTCTTTTTCTTTACTCTCAACTCTTTTCAGTTTCTTAATAATTAAGGCTAAGGCCATAACAAAGGGATGCAAGTGGGGATAGAAAAATACTTGTTGATTAGGAAGAGTATCGATAACAAAATAACACATTGCAATTCATGAATAATCATAGTGTTTATTAGATTATCAATTTGTAATGTTTTATTATATCAGCAATTACTATTTAAATAAGATATTAAATTGTTGAGCATTAATAGGAAAAAAAAAAAAACTAAAAGAGGAGGGGGTTTTACTATACCCCTCTTCACAAAACACTATTCAGTGGAATAATATTTTTTTTTAATTTTAATTTCATCCTTCAATATTAGACTTATTAGGGATTGAACTTTATCTTTTTTTTCAATTTACTTTTTGTGAGTTTATTCTAGTTTCATGATTCAGACTGTTGGTTTTGTGAGTTAACTCGATTGACTTGATTTTTTTTCCCTTTTCCTAATTGATCTTTTTTTCTTCAATTTCATCATTCAACGTCAAGTTGATTGAGAATTAGACTTTATTTTTGTTTTATCTCTTTGTGGATATCCTCGTCTCATGACCCGGGTCTTGAGTTTGACAGATTAAACCGGGTTGACTCGTGTCATTTTTTGGGTCTTTTTATAAATTGATTTTTTTTTCAATTTTATCATTTAACATTGGATTTATTAAAATTTAAGTTTTATAATTTATTTTGATTTGCTTTCTATAGAGTTATCATGATTTCATGACCTGAGATGCGATTGATAAATTAACCCGAGTTTACGTGAATCGATGCAATATGTTGTTATCTTAATGTTTATAAAAGAAAGTACAATATTTTCATTTTTATATTGATTTTTATTTTAATGGATATTTCTTGAATCTTCTCCTATGGATCTTAGCACTTTGGTAATTTGGAAGCGTTATTAGAGAAAAGCAAGTCTTTATGTACCAGCGATCATCATGATTCCAGCTTAGAATTAAGCATTTGGAATCGAGGTCAAAATTATGAAACTGAAGCATGGAAATACAAGGATAATGTATGTGATTATGTGGATTGTGGTGTCAGTTTGTAACAAATGGAAACAGAAACTTCATAGCCATGAAGCCCTTGAGTCTTTTGGTAGTCGGTCAATGGTACAACGAATAACTTCTTCACGGAGAAAAAAAAATTAAAGTCTCCTACCAAGAAGGGATTCATTTTATGTAAATAATCAAGGTAGAATACTCAAAGGTTTATATGATAAAAATAAAATTGCATCTGTCCTTGTGAATGTCTTGTGAAGTCTCTGAAGAACTCGTAGTGCATGGTTGATTGCAGATATTGGATCGGTATGTTTGCACTAGCACTTTGAAATTGTAATAATTTTATTGCTGATTCTGTGTATGGGTACAATGCTAACTGATGTGATGCTCAGGGCTGTTTGGTTTGGTCCTGCTTGTGTGAGTGTCTATATAATGAGTTCAGTTAGAATTATGGACTGTAGGAATAACCTTTCAAGAAGCAGCTTACTTCTAAACAAGGTAGCATCAAGAGCTGAATCTTTTGATTTGTTTTGGTTCAGAAAGCTGCTTATGATGCTGATAAAGTGTTCTTGGCTGCATTTGACAAATTTGATGCCATGATGCCCAAAGGCAATTTCTATGCAGCGGATGGTGAGTAACTTGGTTTCTTGACTAAAAATCAAGTGTGTTAAAGACATACTAAATAAACCTGTTTAAAAAAGATTGAAATCAGAACAAAAACCAGATTAGAATACCCAACTTTACTGTTTTCTATAGAATGAATCACTACCAAAAAGCTAGATTTAAAACTGTGCTGATAAAAATCAAGCAATAAATTGATCAATAGCCACGCCAGCACCATGTACTCTAATGTAAAAATAAAATGACCTTGTAACTCATTCTTTCCACAAAATACTGCGCATGCATTATCGGTACTGGGAACATGGCATTGCCAGCAACCAAGAAAGTCAAGGACTCGGCCTTGGTCTTGGTCTGATAGTGTTTGTTGCTGCGCTCCTTGACTTTTCTATTGAGATGCATATGAGGTATACAAGGCTAGAGAGTTGGAGTCTTATGTTGGGTCATGGGCGATGCATCTGGTAACGTTAGGAGGAGGGTGCTTCAGATTTTTGTGATGCTTAACAATATTGGGGTCCTCGTTGCTTACATGATTATTATTGGTATGTGTGCATATGACTTGATATTGGTTTGTAATTTGTTAATTTTGGTTTTGCATTTTAATTTGTGGGTTTAAGAGCAGAGGACTCAATTGGTAATGGCTAATCTCAATGAGTACTTAATATTAGCTAAGTTATTAGAAATGGAAGAAGAGAGCGAGAAATATACCAATTATTTGTGGGTTGAAGATTGATTTTTGCGATGTCAGCATATATTAGGGCATCAAACTCCTGGTTTTGGAGATGATAAATGGAATAGGATAATAAATAACATGCTCTATGAAAGGGCAATCACACTGCATGATGGCAACTGTGAAATTGCACACCATGTCTTAACTTGCCAAGTCAAAAATGCAGTGGAAGATGTGACTCGACAGTTTGATTCGAATAGTACAAACTTGCAGTTGTAGAATGAATTTTGTATCTTATGTAGACAAGTTCAAATATTCTTACATGTTTCAATTGTTTACATAGCAAGCTGATGTTGTCTGGAACCTATTCAAGCAGAGTTCATCGGCTGGTGTATTGGAGGAATGGGCGTACCTTTGTTCTCCTTTTCATTACCTTTCCATATTTTCTCCACTGGCATGCTTCAAGCATATAGGTCTTTCATAACCTGTTTTCAACTTTAAATTAAAGATAACACATGGTTTAAGAACTTGAGATTTTCTCATGTTATGCAATATCTAAAACCAGTTTTAATTTCATATTTGCGTGAGTTCTTATTGAATTCATCTTACTTTACAAGATAAGATCTTATAGTAGCGTTTAGCAGAAAGTAAGTCCTAGTTCTTACGTTCTCTCTAGCAAATACATATCATAAAATTCTTACTGAGAAGAAATATAAATATGTATGTGAAAAAATATAAACAATTTAACTATTATATAATGCGTGAAAGGTACAAAACACACTGGGAGCTTGTGTCAACCCACTGAAAGATTGTTCGTGATGGTAAAAAAATAAATGAAAAAAAAATCATTAATAAAAAAAAACATTGGGATTAGCATTGTCGCCCAATACATGGGCGATCAGACTGACTAGTCTCCCGACCTATCTAGAGAACAATCCACTTTTCTCTTCTTTTCATATTTTTTTACCCTTTTCTCTCCCTTTCTTGATTTTTTTGGACTTTTAGAGAAAACAATTATTTTAATATTAGATCAATATTTTACGGTGTAAGTTTACAGTCTGATATTAAGTGAAATTATTGGAAAAACATGCGAGGGACCCACAAACAATTTTAAAATGGTCCCTAAATTTTTTCAGAACTTTTTAAAATTGTTTAGGGCTTGTTTGGCTAGACACTAAAATAAATGACAAGTTAAGGCTAAAAAGATGGCAATGGAGCGCCCTTATCTAAAAGTCAGAGGCATGAAAAATCCCTTAAGACCGTGTTTGGCAAACACGTCTTAAGAACTAAAAAGATGAATTTTTCTATGCTAAAAATCGAGCGTGCCAAACACACCCTTAATGCTGTGTTGGGCTTAGCCTAGCCACATAGGTTGGGCTTACTAGGTCGAAGCCCACGCATAAGAGTTGAACTTTGGTTCAACACAATTCGATCTTTTTAGCTAATAGATAACCCAAAAGCTCCATTTGTTTATATGGAACCCATCAAGCCACGCGGGCTAGGCTGAGGCAAGAGGCCCAACTTTATTTTTTACCACTAGCCTGACCAAATGACTATTTTCTCTGGCAAAAATGATTTCCAGCAATGGGTAATTATTCCATACACATTCTATCTTCATGCTCAACACTCAAAGGAAGAAAAGGAAGGGAGAAAATGTTACTTAGCCTGAGGGAGTGTTATTCGTTGGCTGATGATGCTTCCATCGTAAGGATAATGGATGTTAGTGGAGGTTGATGGTGGTCCACGGTGGCTGATGGAGAAGAAAGAAATAGTGGTGAGGATGGCTCGTGGGCTGGTCTTTGAGGGATATTTTTGGCTAGAATGAGTTATGGGTGTAGTGTAGGGTGTTATTAAGGTAGTATGTTGCTAGAATATGGGATGAAAGACGTGTTTCAAGTTGGTTTTGTGGTTAGTTTTCTCTCGTTTTTTCTGTTCCATTTTTTCTTTTTGTCTTTTCCTTTCCTTTCCTTTCCTCTCAGTTTTTCTTTCTCTTTTCTTCACTTGAACGTCATCGTTATTTTTAGGGGTGAAAGAGGTGTTTGGGATCCCATCCAGAATTCAATCCTAGCCAGTGATCTGTTTGGACAGGATCCCAACCACTGATAACAACCCAACAACTAGTACTGTCAAACCAGGATGTCAAAGGCTGGTCGAGGCAGTGATGTTGGATCAACGTTATAGCGACTATAAAGAGACCACTCAATGGGAACTATAATGGGGCATGGTACAATGTCAGGGCTACCAGGGGAGCATGTCTTTTGTCTTACTTGAGGAATGAGAGAGCATTAAATGGCTCTCTAAAGAAGGGTATTTCGCTAGCTTTTCATGGGGCCAAAAGAAGAAGACAATAAACACTGCTAGACGATGCATCGTTTGGCTTTTATTTTTTTGACCTAGCATTAACCAAAACGACATTGTTTTAAAGAACGCACCGTTTCATTTAAATAAAACGGTGTCATTTTGGCCACTTTAGATTTAATTAGGATATAAACCCTCCCTTTTGATTTCATTCTCAATCTTTGAATTTATTCATTTAGACCATCGATCTTACCCCTGTAAAATTTTAAAAAGACCCTATGATTTTAGGTTTTTTTTTCAATTCAGTCCTTAGCCCTGAATATTTTTAATCCCGTCCTCAATTGACTTTTAAATTTATAATTTCTTCAATTTCACCTCTATTTTTAATTGAATTTGGTCCTGGAATACGTGCGCCTTTTTCAAAGAGATCTTTGGTCTTGAATTTCTTCAATTTAGCCCTTAATTGACCCCTTAAACTTTGATTTTATTTCAATTTTGCCCCTAATTTCTTCCAATTGAGTTTGTAAAAATGGAATTTGGTCTTTAAAATTCCAATATTCTTAATCATGCTTCCAAACTTAAATTTTCACCAATTAAGTCCTTAATAAAATTAATTTTACCCATTAAAAGTCTAATTAAGTACTTGCACTTAATTAATTCTTAAACTTAATTAGATATTTAATTAGGCTTATGATAAAATCAAATTGGCTTATTAAAAGTCTAATTAAGTCCCTGGATTTAATTTTATGGAAATTCTTCTGATTATTCTTCACATTCAAGTCCTTCAATGGTGCAATTGAGTTTTAAAATTTTCACTTAAATCCCTCTTTAGCCTATGTTTGTCAATCAAGTTATTGGTCTTCTTTTATTTTTATTTTTTTGTATTTTATTTTTATTTTTAAAATGAAAAGGATAAATTTTGGGAAAACTCAATATTAGGTTATAACAGTTACCCTCTCTTTACAATGCTTATGATAGAAAGTCTCGTTAAAAACTTTAGATAGTAAGCTTGTATAAAAGAAAAGAAAAAAATGATGTGGATTTACCAAATCAAGAAGTGGTTAATTCTTTTCAAAATGATAGGATATTCAAAGATATCTTCGAGAATGACAGATCTAACAAAAATGTTAGAAACGAAGGCTTAAAAATGTACTCAGAAGGAAACAATGCCAAAACTATGTAAAAGAGATAGGGCTCAAAGGTACACTATCTGAAAGACAAAGACTCGAAGACACACTTATAAAGGAAGAGATAGGGTTCAAAGGTGTACTATCTTAAATGTAAGAGTTCAAAGACACACTTAGAAGAAAATAGTGATGAAAGCACCATATAAAAGAGATAGAGCTTAAAGGCATGCTATCTAAAAGGTGAGGGCTCAAATGCGTACTAAAAATGGAATAGATAGGGCTCAAAGGTGTGTTATCTAAAAAATAAGGGCTTAAAGACGCACTTAGAAGACAATAATGATTGGATAACTTTTTACAAAAGATAGGGCTCAAAGGCGCGTTATTTGGAAGGCGAAGGCTCAAAGGCACTCTTATAAGGGAAGGGATAGGACTCAAAGACGCGTTATCTAAAAGACGAGGGCTCAAATGTGCACTTAGAAGGAAAAGGTATCGTAAGCACTCTGAAAAGAGATAGGTCTCAAAGGCTTGTTATCTAGAAATTGAGGGCTCAAAGATGTATTTTAGAAGAAAATAGTGCTAAAACACTATGTAAAAGAGATAGGGCTTAAAGGTGCGTTATCTTGAAGGTGAGGGCTCAAATGTGCACTAAAAAGAAATAGTGCCAAAAACACTATGTAAAAAAGATAGGCTATAATTGAGATCTATCTGAAAGGTAAGGGCTCAAAAGCGTACTTAGAAAGAAATAGTGCCAAAAGCATTATGTAAAATGCATAGGGCTCAAATGCTTTAGGGTTAATATGCATATATTTTTACCTTAAAATATAGATCCCTTTTCTTTGTGGACTCTATCTCTCAAAACTTCAATCCTTGTAGCAAGTTTTTATAGCTCCTTCAATTTTGTTTACTCAAGCCACAACTCGTAAACATATCCTTTGGGAAAGAGATGTTCATTTGATAAGGTCAAATGATCTTATCATACCCTATTATCTATGGACTCTTAACCTTTCAAAGCTCACAGGCTTATCACTATAACTATATGAGTATGTTATAACCACAACTTAGTATTCAATATACATGCTTCACAATGGTTTTCTTCAAAAGATATTGGAGGACTTAAACAATTTGCTTCTTGTTTTATATTCTTCTAGAAAAATAAATTATGTAGCCATCCCTATTAGGATTCTTTAATTGCCCCCAACTTGACCATACCTTAAAGTACTTTATCTAATTTTACTTGCTCGGGTTTCCTCAAGAATGATGTTATGCAGAAGAGTGCTCAGTTCATTATAAAATATTGCTTTCACAAGAATATCTTTGGAATTTCAAAGCTATTACCTAATGAAAAAATTATTTTGATGCAAGTTTAAAACAAATTTGTTGTAAGAAATTCAAGCGATTCATACGGGCAAGGTTTCATAAAGATTGAATTTTTACGATTCTGTTGGTGAAAATATGAAGTGACCTTCTATTTTCATGATTTTTTTTATCAAAAGGATCGTATTTTAACTCGAGAGTTTCAAATAAAAAAATCTTTAAAGCATTCATTATATTTGTATAAATAATAAAACATAATTCTGGTCTTTTAGAGATCTCATTTTGCATGAGAGCATCGTTTACCAACCCAGATTGCTTGCTTTTGATTAGAAAGGAATTTATCAGGCACATAATGTGAGCTTTGACTCTTGGTTGTGAAAGAAAAAGATATTTATAAGCTTAGAACATGTTTAAGGGATATCAAGACTAAAGATCACTAATGCTCGTTCTTAAGCCTTTCTTTTAGTCAATGGCCTCTTAGACTCAAGGGTTGACTTTGTAAAATTATTTTGACATGCCTACCAGTGTTAGGTTTGGACTATTTGATTTGAGCATCATAATCACACTCATTGCTTTTATTTTTGTACAACATGCTTATTTTTTTTTAATCTTTGAATTGTTTTTTACCCCCAACTTTAACTGGCAACCCTTGGACTTTACATTGATTATTGAAGATCATTTCATATAATCTTGTGGTCAAATTGCTTTTTAAATGCTCGTATTTTTCCTAGTGCAGGGTGGAATCCTAGTCAAGGTTTACTTGCAAGAAAAACTTACTAGGCTCAACGAGGACTTGTAAATGATATTTTTTAAGTATTGTGAAAGGATTATCATATGGTATTTTTCTCATTTCAAACTCATGCTTTTAGTATTAATAAGCTTTTGTTTCTTTCATTGTGATTAGTTGGATATGCAAAATCAAATTATGAATCATTATTTAGCCAACTAAAGCTCAACTTCAAAGTTATTTGAGTGGTTTTTTGTTTATTTTTCAAGTTTCTAAATGTTTGGTCACCTTACTAGGAGATCACTTGAATTCTCAAAACTCGTTTGTTAAAAATCAAACACCAATTTCACATTTGAATTTGTACTAATAACTTTGATTTCCCAAAAACTTTTTAATATTTTGTGAAAACATTAAAACAAGGTTTTTTAAGCCTATAAGATCATGCAAAGTTTTTTTAGAGCTTATAAAAAAGAAAAAGCACACCAAAAAATTCATGGCCATACTTTGATCTTTATTGATTTATTGACAAAGTACATTATGCATAGTACTTCTTTACAACATCAGAGTTTACAGGTTTTGATACATCATTTTTGTCCATCCTGGTCAAAATTAAGGCACTTCCAGAAAAGGCTTTCTTTATAATTTGGTGCCCTTTTACTATGATCTTCTCCCCATATTAGCAAGATTTTGTTCAATGCCAAGTCTCCTTCTTTGAATACCCTTAGTCTGAATTTCTTATTGTATCTTTTAACCATTTTGCTTTGATAAAACTGATGATGACAATTTATTATTAGTCTCTTCTCGTTGATCAGATTTAACTGCTTAAATTTTAGTTTTGCCCATTCTGAATATTCCAATTTTCCATTAATTTGAACCTTTGATGATGGAATCTTTACTTCTAAAGACATCGCAGCTTCCATCTCATGTACTAAAGAGTACAGGGTTGCACACATAGAAGTTCTGACTGTGGTGTAGTACGCGTGAAGTTTATATAAAAGCATCTCGTGTCAATCTTTGTAGGTGATTATCATCTTCTAGATGATATTCTTGAGATTTTTATTGGTTGCCTTAATAACACTATTCATATTAGGTTTGTAAGGAGAAGAATTAAAGTTCTTAATCATTCACTTGGTGCAAAGTTCAACAATCAGCTTTTCATTGAAATTTTAAGCATTATCAGTTATCAATTTTTATGAAAGCTATAATGACAAATTACATTCTTCTCATTGAAACTCTTGACCACCTTTTGTGTCACATATGCCTAAAAGTTGGCTTATACCTATTTAGTGAAATAGTCGATGCCATCAAGATAAATCTATACTCGTTATTGGCTTTTGGGTTGATTAATCCTATAACATCAAATCGTTATATATCAAAAAGCCAAGGCGAGGTCATATTAAACAGGGGTGCCAGAGATGCATTTATTTTATCACCATATATCTGATACTTATAGCATTTCCTAACATGCTCAACACGGTCCCTTTCTATAGTTAGCTAAAAGTATCAAGATCATTATATAGTTCTTGCCATTGTATGCTCATTAGTATGAGTGACATAAATTCCCTCACGGACCTCATGTAAAGCTTACTCAACCTCTTCCTCATTCAAACACCTAAGTAAAGTCATGTCAAATGACCTTTTATATAGGATTTCACCATCCAAATAATAATTCATCGTCATCCCTCTCAAAGTCTTTTCATCCTTCTTGGAGGCTCCAAGAAGATATTCCCAATGCTAGATAAATAATTTTATATCATTGTATCATGGTTTTTCAGTTGTTGTCTCCTCAAGTGAGCAACAATGGGCTTGGAAATTTCTGAATTTGATGTTTATTAGTTGAATCCTACCCCCCCCCCCAATATTGATTTGTGTCATTGAGGATAAGATGGTCAAGGCATCAATAAACTGATTCTTATCTTTATTTAGATAAGTGGATTTTATCTCATCGAACTCACTTTCCAACTTTGAGAGGTAATCTTAGTATTACCTCAATTTGTTATCTTTAGTTTGTCATTACTCTTTCACTTGGCATATAATTAGTATTGAGTCTTTGTAAACATCAAGTTTTTCAACTTTCAACTCCAAAGCAGCTTTTAGACCGATGATGTAAGATTTATATTTGACCGTGTTATTAGTACATTCAACCTATAACCTTACTAAAAACATGATATTGTTTCTTTTCTAGGTGAATTATTACTGTTCCAGCCCTATTTCCTTATACGTGCACCACTTCATCAAAATACATGGTTCATCAATCATTCATTTCACCATCATCATCAACTTCTAATACATCCTCAGCAGGAAGATCAAAATTCAATGGCTCATAGTCTTCTACAACATTATCTACTAAATGATTAGTAATTGTGCTTTCTTTTACGACCTTTCTTGTCATGTAAACAATATCATATTTTGCTAATAATACTTTCCACCTTGCTACTAGACTAGAAAAGTAAGGCTTTTCACATATATATCTGAGCGAATCTAGTTTTGATATCAACCAAATTATGTCATACAATATGTATTGTCTGAGCTTTTTTCACCCCATACTAGAGCACAACATACTCTTTCTATTGCATTGTGGCCCAACACGTATATTATAATTTTTTTTGTCACTGACAAATACAAGATCAAAGGTCTTTCAAGCATAAAGAGTACTATTTAGATGCGTGTTCTGTAAATACCTTTTGATCTTATTAAAAGATTTTTGGCAACCACTATCCCACACCCCTAGAATTTTCTTTCTAAGTAATTAGAATATTGGCTCGCTGGTCACTGTAAGCTAGGATATGAATCGGGTTATATAATTCAAACGCCTAAAAAAACTTCTTACTTCCTTCTTTGTCTTTAATGCCGACATATACTAAATTGCATTTATTTTGTCTATATCAACTTTTATTCCTAGACCATTTACCATAGAGCCATCATTTTTCATGTTCTTACACCAAATGAACACTTCATGGGATTTGGTCTTTGAAACTTCTGCAAACTCTTGAATAACTTCCTCAATAGTTGCACGTGACCTGTTTATTTCTTTGATTTGGCTAGTATATCCACTTCCCGATGCATCATATCATAAAACAAGGTGACCGTTGTTCTTTGACAAGTGGCCTAGCATTTTTTAATCCAAATGGTAATATCTTGTAGCAGAACGTTCCTTAAGGTTTGACAAAGATAGTTTTATCAGTCTTCCTCAGCCATTCTAATATGATTATATCCTAAAAACTCCTCCATGAATAAATAAGTGGTATTTTTTATAGCGTTGTCAACTAAAACATCTATATAAGGCAAAGAAAAGTCATCATTTGGGCTTATCTTGTTCAAATATCTATAATACATGCATACCCTAATCCTATCATATTTCCTGGGAACTACAACTATATTATCCACCTATTGGGGATAATTGACTACATCCAAGAATCTTGCATCCCACTACTTCTAAATTTCTGCCTTTATCTTGAGTAGTATGTTCAGGCGCATTTGTTTTGTTTTCTGTTTAACTAACTTTCTTTATTCCATCAAGAGAATCTCGTGCACCACAATAACAGTATCCAAATTGGACATGTCTGTATAAGTCCTGGAAAAAATGTTCGTATACTCTTGCAATAAGGAGATCAGACCGTCCTTTTTCTTAGTTGTAATAAGAGCACTAATCTTTAATTCTTTCTTTTCTTATTTGGTACCAAATTTATTACTTCTAACTCTTTCTTGGCAGGTTTCCAGAATTTCTCAAATTTTTCAACCAATCTGGTAAGCTCTTTTAGGCCCTTTTCCTTCCATTCTTCATCACTCATTGCAATTATGTTATCAAAGTTTGGTCAATTATTCTTAGTGCAGTGGGTTTATGAATTGGTGAAAGATTCACTTTCAAAATTTCTAAAAGCGTAAGATGTGTTTGTGTAAGTGTTTATTTGCATGGAAAGACAAAAAGGAAATAAAACACATTTTGAACACAAGAAATGCATGATCTTATTAAAATAAGGCTCATTGAGAAAAGAAAATCTTGTGGCATCATGAGCTAGACTGCCAACAAAACCATAAAAGATAAAACAAAACACAACAAGACAAAACATCTTAGCAAGCCTGGTCAAATAAGAACTATTACTTGTTTAACATAATAGTAACACGCTCAATTTTCTAATTCTAGCATATCACCTCATCAGCTAGCTTTCTTACAAAGGCTTTCGCATTAATCTCATCAATAGTATGAACAAACAGTTGGGCAGTATCTCATCCTCCATTTGAGTAAGTCTTAGGAAAGTCATTCAAAATGGTAGGATTGTCAATTCCTCTTTTTCCAGCTACTTTCCCTTAATTCTTGTCATTTTGCTTTCGTCTTGATCTCGAAAACTCGCATATTGTCATCCTTGTTGGGTTTATATCCAAGCCCAAATCTCTAGTCAGCACATTTTAATTTTATCAAATTGACTAGTTCAAACATTCCAGTGTCAGGATCAAATTGAAAGGGAATCTCATGTTTTAGGAAGTAATTAGTTGCCATTCTCATTGCTTCCAAAATCTTTGGCTTTCTCAACACCGTGTTCTTAGGAACCCATTAAATGTTTATGATTTTAAAAGCATGAATATTCTCATCTTTACAATATTCTACCTTGATGAATGGTACAACCATATTCCTTATTATGGAAATTATTTCTTTACCCTTGATAGTTACCAGCACCCTATTAATGATGTATTTCAAGTAATGATGTAATGAGGAAGCTATCACACCAACCGCGGGGATCTAAGGTCTTCCCAGCAACATACTATAGGAAGGATGAATATACATCACTTATAATGTAACAAAAAACACTTATATCCCCATATATAGCTCTACTTTCAGGGTCCCGATTATTTATCTTGGCAAGCCATTATATGTCATCGCCATCATAGTACTTAGCCTCATATGTGATTCATCGACAGTAATTTCACTCATCATGTGTCTTGGCAGCACATTTAATATCCAGCCATTATCAATCAATATTTTGCATATCAGGATGTTTTTGCATCGCACTATAATGTACAATGGTTTACTATACCTGATATCTTCATATTTTAATTCATCTTTAGTGAAGTACACATAATTTGAGGCCTGGATTCTGCCTATCAAGTGTTCAATAGTTTCTTGGTTGATATCCTGAGGCATAAACACCTCATTTAACACCTTCTACAAAGCTTTCCTATGTCGTTTAAAGCTCAAAATCAATGATAGAAATGATATTTTAGCAGGAGTTTTTCTTAAGCTGCTCAATGACATTGTATTCACTGTGTTTCCTTAGCTTCAGGAACTCATTGGTCTCTGCCTCAGTGAAGGGCTTATTGACTTTCTTTGACAGGATCAATTACCTCTTTCCTCTTGACTTTTCTTTGTTTCTCAAGTTCCTTTGAGGTGAAGCTCCTCCCGCTAGATGTTAAGCCTCCGACTTTTGTTTGCAAAATAAGCCCTGGTTGCCTGCTTTGGAAGGAATACTCGTAGTTATGTGACAAGGAATTATAGTTTTCCTTTTTTGCCACTGTAGGTTTAAACATAATCAATTTAGGCAACCCATTAATAGTAAATTAAATCCTACAGACTTCCTTATTCATGCTAGGTTCATCTACTACAGACACCTCTCTACCCGTTTCCCTTTAAATTTTAAAAGTTTCTCGAGTCAGCATTTATATCACCTCATTATGCAAATCTCTGTATTGGTTGATCCTATGGTCTTTTTTTTAGTGATACTTCCAGAAATCCCTACTTGTCAACTCGTCTTCACAACTACCCTCTTTATATCCGGCTTTTACCAACATTTTGTAAACACTATATAGAGACACCTTGAAGCACCTCGGGCTTTCAGTCTCCAATGTGTTTATGGATTCATTACCCACCATTATTAGATAAGCTATTGGATCTAGTCTCTGGCTGATGTGACACCTCTTGATCACATGGTCAAGTAACCCTTAATAAAGTTGATAACAACCTAGAAAGCCAAAAATCAAATTTGATATAACCTTGACCCATAGAAAACCTTGTACCTAAGAACCAAAGGTATTGAAAAAAACCTAAACTCAAAGATAATCTTGTATCTAAGAATCCTAAGTATGTGAATGACGTCACAAAACCAGTTAATCTTTGATAAGTTAGTGTATGTTCTTTATCTCTGCAAAGAAATGTTGTTTTGCCACAAATAAACAAAAGAACAACTCGTTTATTCTCCAACTTGCAGCTGAAATTTGCAGCTAAAAAACATAATATAATCTTCTCTAACTAACCATAATGGACCCCTTTTGGGTTACAAGTTAATGGGCTTAAACTAATAATCAACTAACACAAGTCCAATAATAAAATAAACTTCTAAATAATATTTAATAGGCCAGAACAAATTCAAATTAAAAATAATTGTTAAAAATTAAATAAATAAATAAAATAGGATAATAAAAACAAAGTCTTCTTGCTAAAATTTCTCTATGTAACTCAAATCTCTAATTGCTGCACATTCTTAACAGATTTTTAATCCTGAATGCAACCACATCATTCTCTCTCGTCTGGATGAATTAATGAGCCTACCAAATATGGTTGAAAATCTCTTGATGTCTAGTTTCCATAACAACGTGAAGATCAGAATAATTTTACTTATAGCTTCAGATATGTCCCAAACAGTACACAAAGATCTAGTTTGACATATTTGACAAGATTTGTCTAATAACTTCGACCCTCTGAAATAATATAATCCCAAACTCTATTTAAGCTAAACATTTACCAAAATATAGTTTCATGTATCTAGTATCTCCCTATAAAATTTTAGCACATTCCAATGTACAATTTGAGAGGTATACCTGATCACGCAAAACTGGTTAGCAGACATTTTAAGGTCAAATTTAGACCTGACTTGGTTCGTATCATCATCCCCTTCTTTAAAAAGATTTGACCTCGAATATGTATAATGAAAAAAATCTTTTAAGGTAAACAAATCGGTACCAACCTGAATAATATCATCATCATCAAAACCAAGAAGAATCATCATCTCTTTCTTTAAATTCAATTGCTTCTCATATATTTGTTTAGGTGTTAAAGAAACAAGAGTTATAGGTCTTCCAATCATCTAAAAGGAATTCCTATTTGTTACTCCATCATGCATAACACTCCAATCATACTATTATGATCTACCACGCAATAAGTGACTAGCTTGCATTGGCATAACATCATATAACATTTTATCACAATATTTACCAATAAAAAAGGCAACCAAAACCTACTTATTCACGTTCACTCCACCATAATCATTCAACCACTATAATTTATAAAGTATGAAATGTTTTGTGGTATGTAAGTTCAACTTTCTCACCAATTTAGTACTAGCTATATTAGTGCAACTACCACCATCTATAATTAAGCTACATACCTTATTATGAACATGACATCTCGTGTGGAATATATTCTACCTCTGACCTTCTGAATCATCCACCTTGACATGCATGTTTAATGCTCTCATAACTACAAGTGCCTCTCCCTCAACCGGATACCCAACACAAACATTATCAGCATCTTCTAATGGTGGCATCTTTTACTTTTCATCCTCTACATCGATCTCAACCTTATTATTAGCTTTCATAACCATAACCCTTTCATTTCGATACTATAAAGCAACATGACCAAAACCCAAAAAACAAAAACATTTAATATCACAGTTACAGGAAATAAGAGTAATATTGTTACCTTTAACAGCAGTTGAGGTGTCTTTCTTCTCTCTCGGATATTCAGTCTTACCTTCCTCATTTTAATGTGATGGACCACCCTCAGGTTTAGCCTTTCAATTGGGTTTCCAAGGTTTAGAAGGGCCTAATAGTTGGCATTGCTGAATGATACCCTTCTATTTAAGTTGTCTCTCCACCTTCACGACCATATACACCATCTCCTTCAATTCTATATAATGATGCAAATCCATAATATGAGTTATATTATGATTAAGGTCATTCATAAATCTAGTCATAATAGCCTCCATTTCCTCCTCAACATTAGCTTGAATCATATCATGTTTCATCTCCTTGAAGTACTCATCAATAATCTTTGTACCTTAACTCAAACTCTGCAACCTTTGATGTGATTCTCTATAATAGTGGCTAGACACAAATCTCCTCCTCATAAAGGATTCCATCTCATCCAAAGTATCAACTTGCCTCTCATAATTCCTCCTATAGTTTGTCACTAACTGATCCCACTATATAATGGTATAGTTAGTAAAAGCAATCACAGTAAGCTTGACTTTCTTTAGATCCAGATAATTGTGACACTTAAAAATCCACTTCACTTTCTTGTCCTATTCTAAATGATTTTTTGGATTATTCTTCCCCTAAAAAACTGGTATTTTCATATTAATTATACATATATCTCTATTTAACTTAGCATTATGATCTCAACACCTATAATTACCCTTTTAGTCAAAATTATCACCATATATTTCCCCTACAAACTAAAAATTTCATTGCTATCCTAAATGTTCCCAATGTTCCATGGACACATCTTCAAAATCAACATCATTCATGTTCGTATTATCAGCCACAAACTCATACATATTAGTGTTAACTCACTTAACAACCCTCCTAACATTAAATTCTCTTCGCTCATTGGCTATCTGATCCATCTGTTTATTCATAACGTGTAACTAATTTACAATTTCATTGTCTCTTCTTTGTGATGCTATGTTGTTGTTTGCCTTCGACATCATTGGATCTAAAAATTAGTTAGTTGACAATAAATATATATTCCTTACACACTCCTTAATGTGTTTACACTCCTCTAATGTTTCACTCAAACATAGGTTTTTCACTCAAATTTGCTCACAACGTCTTTTTCCTCTCGTCTCACCTTTTTTTACTCTTGCGGAACTAAATTTTAAAGCCTAGCTCTGATACCAACTAATTTGAACCTCTTAACCATGTGGTCAAGAAACTCCTAACGAAGTAGATAACAACCCAAAACGTTAAAAATCAGGTTTGATAGAACCTTGATCCAGATGTAACCTTGTACCTAAGAACCAAAGGTATTGAAAAAAAAACTTAGACCCATAGATAACATTGTATCTAAGAATCCTAAGTATGCGAATGAGGCCACGAAGCCAGTTAATCTTCAATAATCAGTATGATCTTTGTCCTTGCAAAGAGAGCTTGTTTTGGCACAAACAAACAAAAGGAAAACTCACGTTTATTCTCATACTCGGTGCTGAAATTTATAAATAAAAAAAATAATATAGTCTGTTATAACTAACCCTAATGGACTCTTTTTGGGTTGAAAGGTAATAGGCCTAAACTAGTAATCAACTAACATAAGTCCAATAATAAAATAAACTCTTAAACAATGTCTAATAGGCCAGAACAAACCCAAATTAAAAATAATTATTCAATATTAAATAAATAAAATAGGATAATAAAAATAAAGCTTTCATGCTAAAATTCCTCCATGGAGCCCGAATCTCCAATTTTCATATATTCTCGACAGATTTTTAATCCTGATTCCAAATACATCATTCTCTCTCATATGGATGAATTAATGAGCCTAACATATATGATTAGAAAGATTGAGATTTTTCTAGTAAATTCAACCATCTAAACTAATATGTTCCTGAACTCTATTTGACCTGAAAATTTACCAAAACATATTTTCATGTGTTTAAGTATCTCCTTATAAAATTTCAGTTTATTCTAATCTATGGTTTGAGAGATATGTTAGATCTTACAAAACTAGTCAACAGACATTTTAACACCAAATTCGAATCACACTTGGTTGGTATAACTAGCTCTTTAAAGTTTTTCGTTGTTCAATTTCAAGCTTAGTTATCTTCAAGTTTATCTATACATTGAATCTGCTGATGTGATCTTTCCATTCTTCAAACTTCTATCTCAGCTCACTCAGCTCTTCATCAGCTTTTTGATACTGCCCTTTTAGCTTCTTTGATTCTTCCTTCTGAATTTCTAACTCAATTTAGACTATAAAGACTCAATCCATCAGCGCATTCGCTTTATCCTGATACTCCCTCATGTCTGTTTTGGCTACCCTTCTAGCTTCTATTTTGTCGTCAGTTTGGGTTTTGTACTAAGCTATTAAGTTTCCTTCTTCCTTAATATTGAGATTGGCCAACCTATTCTTCTCTTTTTTAGCTTCCAACCTCATTCTGTTATGATTCCTTTCCTTTTTTTAAGAAGCTATTAATTCTTTGTCAGTAAGTTTTTTGCCCTCAAATGTCCTTTTTAGGGTTATCAATTAACATAGACCTCTTGATCACGTGGTAAAGCAACCCTTAATAAAGATGATACTTCCTGAGAAAAGCTAAAAATCAGGTTTGATAACCTTAACCCAGAGTTAACCTATAACTAAGAACCAGATAGAGGTATTGGAATTTGTGAATTGACGCCACAAGATCAGTTATACCTTGATAAGTTAGGTTTTCTTCTTTGTCATAGTAAAGAAATATTTACTTCAAGCAAAACACAAGTTTATTTTATAAATCCATGCATACTGGTAACCCTAATGGATGCAAAACTTGTGGGTTAATATTTACCCACTTATAATAAGCTCAAAGTATGTTACCTAAGCCCAAACATGAAAAAGATAATAAAAATAACTAATCTGACATATTAACTAAAGTTGTTGCACCAAATAAATAAAATAACCTAACATAGATAATTTTTTTAGTTTAAATAATATCATGAACGAAACTATCATCCTAGAAACACTAGGGTCCTTATTGCCACTTTTAGATATCAAAGATAAGTTAGGGAATTGATTGTTGAAGTTGTCTCCCTTTTAATTTCCTTGTTTGTCTATTATAATTAATTATAACTTTAAAGAATCCTGTCAAAACTGAAAACCCTTGTTCCCTTCCTTTAACCTTCCTTGTAGGATTAGAAAACTTCCTAAGATAAGCTAATCATTTTATCATTAAATACCACTAACCTTTATTTTCTTGTGTAGCTAGAATGAATAAGAAATCCTTATAATAAAAGAATTTTAGAACATTAATGAATCATTGCCACACTTGAAAGTTATGTTGCTACCTATTAAAAATCCTTGTAGAACTAAGAAATTCTTAAAACAAGTTGTTATATCCTTGTAGGAAAAGGATCCTGTCAAATAGAAAATCCACAAGTCAAAAGAAAATAAATAACAAAACTCGTATATCATGTTCTTACCTATATTGCAAGGCTTTCTTGAACTCTGATTGTTCTGCAATTTTACCCTAACATAGAACATTATACCAATAAACTCTGGGTAAATTTTTATCCTAATCCCAAGTTCATATTAAGAATTATGATTATTGTTGTAAAACTGGACAATATGCACATTTATGTTAAAATCTAAATTTTTTTGTTCAACCCTTTCTTGGATCGTATCACCAGTTCTTTTTAAGCATTACATGCTTGTTTACCATATCATCGTACTTGGACATTCTTTCCTTCAATTTCCTCAGACTTTTTGGTCATGTCCTGTCATTCACTAATTATTTCTTGATCATTTATTCCTCATTTCACATCTTGTATTAGTATTGTTATATGTTCATCCTTTTCTCACAACTACTAGTTTAAAAAAACCTTTATCTTTTCTTCTTTCAATAGCTGGTTTTCTAAGAACTTCTGCTAATTCTCGGTGTTACTTAGCTTAATTTTAGCTTATCCAACTCATCGCGCAACACTTCTTCATTGCTAACCCTTTTTCTCTTTGGTTCCCTAGTGATAGATGGTCCAACTTTGCTAACCTCTATTGGGCCTTGCACTCTAAAACTTCCAAGTACCTCGGATAACCCATTATTTCTCTAAACTAAATAATTAGGGTTGACTGAGGATTTGACCTCATATTCACCTTTATGGACTAGTATAAACTACTTTCAACCATGTCTGATAGCATCTAATTTAGCTAAAAAATTAGAATTCTTAAAACCTGGTATACTTGGCAAAACCACAAGTTTTTGACCCTTGTTGAATCCCTCCAAACTTCCTAGTAACCAATGAGGGTAAATAGGTGATGTAACTAAATAACTCAATCAGTAGGACTCATGCCTTATCTCTACAACTTATAATATAATAGGTTTCTTTATGCAAGGGGTTGTCCACCTGAAGTTTATCTAAGTGATAGCTTGGTATTTCTCTACCTAGACCCTCTTATCTAAGTTATACCAATTTTCACTCATAACCAACTTAAAGGACCTCATATTAAACCACTAAAAATTATTAAAAACCTCTTTTAAGGTTTTCAAATGACTCAATATCCATGTAAACAACAAGGAATACATCATCGTATCACTCCCTTTCCATGTAGCCTACAGTGGTTCAACGACAAGAAAGTTTCAACCATGATAATTGTAATATGGTTATTCTTTATTCATTACTATTAAACAAAGGCATTGGCAAATTCAACACTGATGATCCCAGAAGCTTCTAAAGGAAATAAGACAAGCTCAAATATAGCAAGAACATCTGTTTGGTATCTCTCTTCTCCTAAATTCCACTCATCTTTATATGTTTTCAGCTTAGTTTCAATGAACTTCCATTTAAACCTTTCATTGGTTGTCCTATACTGGTCAACTTGGTCTAGGTGCAACAATTTAACGATTTCAATAGTCATGCCCCCAATTCTTTGTATGAAGTACACCTTATAATAGACATTTGGAAAATTCAGGATTTGAGCATATTCCTCGATAGTGAGGGTTAAGTCAATATCCCTAAAAGTGAAGCATTTGTAAACTAGGTCCTAGAAATGCAACGGGGCCTTAACTAGTAAAAATTTATACTAGAAGCCTTACCAGATGAGTAATTATCTCATACCTTCTCTCAAAAAAGGTCTTGTCTATATAACTAAAGATTGACACAAGCTTCTCTATGTTATTCATAAAGCAATGTACTTTGGTCATGTGTGGTAATTCTCTAACCTTGGTTCTTAGGTAGTCCCTCTCAACTAATTTCATCATCTTAGACTTTTTCCCACACTCAGAAATGGTCATGGAAAGTCATAGTCTTAGCTCGAATAAATCTTATAGAGTCTAATATTTTTTATCAGGTTTGCCATGATGCAAAATGAATTATTAGGGAGTCGATATCCTAAGGGCAGGTTCTAGCCACTATATAAGGGGTAGGCTTACTATCTAGTCTCAAATGGATCAATGATCTGCCTAGTGACCACCTCTCACAAAGGCAACATGGGAGTTTACAAGGAATGGTTGGGGCACAGTGTGACTACCATTACCAAGTAATTGCTTAGCTTATAGTTAAGAGTTTCACAAATCTGAACCTCAACTAAAAGTCATAAGATAGATCGTTACTCCCCCACTTAACTTAGAATTGGGTTTATTCTCTCAAACTTAAAATGCATGAAGGCATTAATTCATATCTGATGTACTTATACATTAGCAGTATGTAAAACAATACATGCCAAAATATTAATCATATAGACCAATAAAATAAACAAGACGTTTATAGTTGAGTGTTTCACAAATTTGAACCCCGACTAAAAGTCATGAGACAAACCACTACTCCCCTATCGAATCTAAAATTAGGTTTATTCTCTCAAAATTAAAATGCATGAAGGCATTAATCCATATCCAATGTACTTATGCATGAGCAGTATGTAAACAAATGCATGCTAAGTTTAAATCACATAGACCAATAAAATAAAATAAAAACTATGATTCTTAAATCACGGTTTTAATGGAATCATTATTCATAATAGTGGGTTCTTTAACAACCGCGAAATAAAATAGTGGTTATATAATAAAATTATGATTTTGAGTTGTAGTTACGATACATATATAATCCCCCCCCCTCTTTTTCTCCATGGTCATCACTCCTGCAAAGTAAAAAAACTTTAGAAAAAAAAACCCAAGAAAAAACAACCTCTAATTGCCCAAAACACTATAATCATCTTCCCTTTATCTTTATGAGTCTTTCTACTGTTTTTTTATTGCAAACTGCCAGCCCAAGCTTCCATTAACAACCTTCTCGCCACCACAACTGGTGAAACTGCCACCTAAACATCAAAAAATCAAGGTAAAATATTTGCATTTTCTCTTAGTTTAATGGGTTTTATTATTTAATTGATAAATTTTATGTTTTGATTTAATTAGGTATTTGTGTTGTGTTTGATA
>Ga0325414_1001500_pt1 | contig 22657 bp, 10 predicted proteins | sample PopdelMetagenome_8_FD_206183 | JGI IMG/M metagenome (GOLD analysis project Ga0325414, IMG submission 206183) | Populus deltoides microbial communities from Bellville, Georgia, United States - Leaf-PdKOR-R3 | ecosystem: Host-associated > Plants > Phyllosphere > Phylloplane/Leaf | place: USA... | reverse complement strand
GAGAATAGATAGAGAAGTTCTTGTATCCGATAAAATTATAAAAAGAAAAAAAGTGGGCAAAAGGAGTATTTCTTGAAGAAGTTTTGACAAAGACAACATGTTGTTTTTCTTTGAAGACACCTTTTGTTATTGATAATTGTTTCCCGTAAACGTTAATTTAGATACAAATTTATCAGTGCAAGACAATTAAGAATCCATAGATATTGCTTAATTTTAGCACTTGAATATATATATATATATATATATATATATATATATATATATATATATATATCACACGGTACTTTTATATTGTATGCTTTATAAGGTAGGCATTATTTTTATTTCCAGGAATGTGTATGTGTGTTACTGTAAAATTAACTTGATTATGTGTTAGGTAGAAGTAAGACCGTCTTATGAAGGTTCTCACAATTTATAACCGTAGTCCCGGGCACTTTTTTTTTTTTCTACTTGAAAAAAGAATGCTAGGTTAAGAAAATTCAGAACATTCGTTATACTTTCAGTTGGTAATTTAAATAATATAAATAAAAAATATAATAATAATAATAATAATAATAATAATAATAATAATAATAATAATAATAATAAAAGATAAAAAGAATCAGACTTGAATCCATCAAGATTATTAAATCACTTAATGTTGAAGGGTGAAACTACTAAAAAATAATTTTTAAAAAACAACAAAAAAGTCATGTTAAATTGGGTGAACTCCCAAACTAGGTAACCATAAATATAAAATTGAGATAATTTCACAGAAAGAAAAATAAGAAAGAAAGTTTAAAGAAAGAAATTGAAATAAATCAATTTAAAAAAAATAAAAATTAACTCTTGTTAACCTTTGAAATTAGTGATTCTTTTTATAGAAGGCAAACTGAGGCAAAACGTAAAAAAAAAAGATAAAAAAAAGAAAGTATTAACTTAAGAAAAAAAACTCAAGCAAACTCGGACAAAGCTTCTAAACCTAGTTTAATCTTTAAAATTTGTATCTCGTGAAATCTTAGACCTAGCTTCAATTAAGAAATTTAATTCCTAACTGATTTAATTTTAAATGATGAAATTATGAAAAAACATATTAATAAAGAACTCGCAAAAGCAAAAAATATAAGAACAAATATAATGGTAGAAAAAACTCAAGGAGGTTGAAATTATATATATTTATAATTTTGAAAATGATCTTAAACAAAATAAATAGCAATAAAAAAAGTGAAAATCCAGTTTGAAAGATTAAAAAAATCATAGAGGGTGAAATTGAAAAAAAATTATAATCTGATAGATTATTTATAGATTAAAAAATAGTTGGAGTGTGAAATTGATAAACATTTTTAATTTTATACATTTTTCAAAATTAAAAAAAATAATAATCAAAATAACAAAGATCAAATGTAAAAATAATAAAAAATTATAGGGTTGGTCTAAATTTTAGAATAGGATGGCGCTGAATTCGAGGTGGAGAGAGAAAAAAAACTATCGTCAATATCAAACCCGAGACGTGTTAGGGGCACGCGTCATCTCATTACATTAAGAACACCAATACATTTCCAACGCCGCTGTGGAAGGTGGCATTTGGTGGTTGGAAGACCCTGCACACACACGCCATCTAAACAGTGTGAAGTCGTCCACACGCGTCAACATGTTTTTTTAATAATATTTAATATATGTCAATTACAATAATACTTCCGAGTAACCTTTAAATTTACAAATATACCAATGTGGAATGACCAAAAAAAAAAAACTCTTGTGAGAGAGTATGTTGATTTTGTCTTTAAAGACATTTAAAAAATTACACTATTTTGAAAAAACTTAAAAGACCAAAACACCTTGAGTAATAAGTATTGTATTATTTTATTCTAAGATTAAATTAATAATTTTATTTTGCAATAAACAATGAAATGATTAATCCAACCTTATAATATTTGTGAAAAATAATTATTATGATAAAAAAAATCATCTTGCTCTCAATATATAATTCAAAAATTTCTTGTTCCAAGAATAATTTTATCATTTTACTATCAGAATGATAATATTTTGTTTCTTACATGCAATAACTTTCCTTCTCCCTTTAGGGTTTTTTTTTTTCTAATTTAATTTAATATAGTTATAGCACCTACTCTTCGAGATCAAATTAATAATTGGACATGCTGTCTTCTCTCTTGTAATGTCGTCCTTCAAGCTCAATGTACCCTAAAGGTAAGTGTATGACCAGCTGGACTCCATGAATTATCATGGTTAACTACTCTTAACGTCATCTTTTCAACACAATTTCATCATGGCTTGAATCACAAGGTGGGTCTCCAAACTGTTACCAAGCTTCAATGGCGCGTAATGATTGTAGTAAAAAACATCAACGAAATAAGTGGTCAATGTCGCAAATAGTTGTCGTCTTCGTGATGTAGACAAATCAATTTATAGCTTATAAATTGGACAAAAACAAAATTGCGTACATAAACTCAATATAGGATTTGATTCCAAGTTTTCCCTCTCATTATATGTATAAATTTTGGATATTTTTCAATGCAATCATAGAATTTATAGTTCACCATAGAATCATATGAATCTCAGAAAAAAATTCATATGCTTGTTGTCCACACTATTAAAAGAAATAACATTCTCATGGATACAATACATAAAAAATTAACCAAATTATCCATATGATCAAGAAAGTTGCATAAAAAAATACTAAACTATAAATTAGGTTTAGAATTGAACCCTCACGCTATGAGAAAACCATTTTTTTTTAATAAAAAAACAAAGACAGTAAAAAAAATAAGTCATCTGTGATTGGTTTCGCTAAGAAAAAAAAGAACTTGCTTTCAAAAATATGAGGCACAAGGAAAAAATGATACATAACTATATTTATTGAGAAAAGTGTTGTGAAACGCAATAACATATCAAAAGATGATATTTATAGTGTAATAATCTATATCGGAACCATTTTATTGTTAAGTTTTTGAAACACATATACGCAGCAGAAACAGTAAATTTAAAATTTTTTAGGAGTTCTAAGAATCTCGTTAAACTGATCTAGAGTTGGTTAGTGCTCATAAAAAAATACCTGAAGATCAGATATTCTTTTCAGCTTTGGATATTTGTTTCGAGACTAGGTTATCGCAAACCACAAGTTATTAAAATTTTTGATCTCTAACAGTAATTCACATGAACTACCAATAAAAAATCACATAAACGTTTTGAGTAGAGAGGGATTTATGCTTTATAAGGTAAGCATTACAACAACCATTATTTTTATTTCCAGGAATGTGCATGTATGTTATTATAAAACATGATTATGTGTTAGTTAGAAGTAAGACTGTCTTACGAAGGTTCTCACAATTTAGAACCATAGTACCGGGCAGTTTTTTTTCTTTTTTCCTACGTGAAAAAAGAATGCTAGGTTAAGAAAATTCAAAACATTAGTTATTCATCTAATTTTAATAATATAAATAAAAAGTATAATAAAAATAACAATAAAAATAATAATAAAAAAAATAAAAAGAATTAGACTTGAACCCATCAAGATTATTAAACCACTTAAAGTTGAATGATGAAACTGTTAAAAAATAATTAAAAAAAACAAAAATAATCATGTTAAACCTGGTGAACTCGCAAACTCTATAACTATAGGTATAAGATTGAAATAATTTCATAAAAAGAAAAACAAGAAAAAAAATTTAAAGGAAGAAATTGAAATAAATCAATTTTAAAAAAAACAAAAAAAAAACAAAAATCAATCATGTTAACCTCTGAAACTGGTGATTATAGTCATGAACTTGTGATTAACCTTATAGAAAGCAAACTGAGGTAAAACTAAAAAAATAAAAGAAGAAGAAGATAAAAATAAGAAAGTATCAGTTTAAGAAAAAAAAACTCAAGCAAACTCGGATAAAGCTTCTAAACCTAGTTTAATCTCTAAAATTTGTATCTCGTGAAATCTTAAATCTAATTTCAATCAAGAAACTTAATTCTCAACTAATTTAATTTTGGATGATGAAATCGAAAAAAAATATCAATAAAGAACTCGCAAAAGCAAAAAATATAAGAACAAATATAACGGGGATAAAAATTGATAGAAAAAACTCAAGGAGGTTGAAATTATATATATAATTTTGAAAATGATCCCAAACAAAATAAATAGCAATAAAAAATGAGGATCCGGTTTGAAAGATTACAAAAATCATAGAGGGTGAAATTGAAAAAAAATTATAATTTGATAGATTATTTATAGATTAAAAAATAGTAGGGGTGTAAAATTGATAAACATTTGTAATTTTGTAAATTGTTAAAAATTAAAAAAATATATAATAATCAAAATAACAAATACCAAATGTGAAGGAGAAATAAATTGCAGGGCCGATCTAAATTTTTGAATAGGGTGGCGCTGGATTTGAGGTGGAGAGAGAGAAAAAAAAGAAACTATCATCAACATCAACCCGAGACGTGTTAGGGGCACACATCATCTCATTACATCAAGGGCACCAATACCTTTCAAACGTCGCCGCGGAAAGCGACATTTGGTGGTTGGAAGACACTGCACACGCCACCTAAACCGTGCGAAGTCATCCACACACGCCAACATGTGTTAATGTAATTATTATTCCTTCATCATGAATGTTCTGATTTAGACATTATTCTTTTATTTGTTAAATCATGTTAATTCTTAACATTATAGTTATTGATTCTTTGAATAAGATTTTGAAACTCTTTCCAAAATGCATTCTACATTGACCAAGGATTTCACAATCAATATTATATGAGGTAAAATGAAATATTTTTCCTAATTCATCTAGGATGATGAATCATCTCTTGATTATTCAAATACTTTTATATAGTTTATGTTATACTCAATATTTGCTCGTTTGTTACCATTGATTAAAACAATGTGTGGTCACAATCAAAGCAGAATGACATGTCTATTTTTTATATCCCAAAGTCAGTGGTTCAAAAGATCACAACAATGCAGTCTTAGTTTCTATGGGGAAAGGGTATTGATAATAGAAAAATCCACAAGTTGGCTTGAAAAACAGTGGTGAAAGAAAAAGATAAAGGAAGGCTTAGTGTTGGGTCTGTCTTAGCAAAAAATAAAGCTCTCCTCTTCAAATGGATTTGGAAACTGTGATGTAATGACAAGGCTAGCTGGGCTGACTATATTAGGGAAAATACATACCAAACTTCAGTAATGGGTTGCCTCAATTTAGCAAAAAACTCTCAATGATTTGGAGAGGTATCTACTTTACCATTACGAATAAGGATCATGATAGCACCCTGATAAGAGATAACTGCAAACTTAAAATGGAAAAAGGTAACCAAGCAAACTTTTGGTCAGATATTTGGCTGACTAGTTTCTGTTTTGCCGACTCTTATCTACTCCTTTTCGATTGTCCTTCTTGAAAGCAGGGCATATTTGTCAGATGAGATATTTGTTAGAGGATGTGTGGCATTGGAATCTAAATTGGATAAGATCCCTTCGAGCTAGAGAGAATCTGATGCTTCATAGGCTAATGTGTGTTCTAAATCTAGCAGTAATTTATTGAACGAATGAAGATAAATTGATTTGGGAATGGGGAGAGGAAGGTGAATACATTGTAGACTCTTGTATGTTTTCCCTTGACAAGAGAAGATTTGTTGAAACAAAAATATATGCTACAGATGCTTTGAAATCTATTTGCCCTCCAAAAACAGAAATGACATTATGGCTGGCTCTCAATGAAGGCCTCTACACTAAAGCCTTCCTAGTTAAGAGACATATTTCGAGCCACTAAGATGACTGCTGCCCTTTTTGTGAACACCATTCTGAAACTGTCTGTCACATACTCATGCATTGCCCTGTGGTTTGGAAACTCTGGAATAAAATTGTTGCTTAGAGAGGCTTGAACTGGGTAATGCCATATCCCTTCGATGATCTTCAACATCAATGGCAAGGTCTTCTACAGGATAATCATTGTAAGTTTGAAAGATTTGTGTGGGGGGGGTTATGTTTAACATTGTTTGGACTTTGTGGAATACCAGGAATAATTTGGTATTTGAGGAAAAACAACCTATTTGGGAGGAAATCATATGGCATTTGTTCTATTTTGCCGTATATTGGATAAAAAATTTGAATGCTTTATTCTATTATACAAATGCTGACCTATACAGAAACCATGAATGCATCCCATCTTAGTCTATTTAAGTTATGATTATAGTTAGTTTTTTGGTTGATGTGCTATTAGGAGGATTAAGCTCTCCTTTTATTTCCATGTCGTTAGACTTTGGTTTGGCTACAATCTAAATAGCTAAAGCTTTATTTTCTTTGTTAATGCTTCCCTTTATATATATATATATATATATATATATATATATATATATATATATATAAATTATATATTTAAAAAAAAAAAAAAAAGCAAGTCTACACATCTCTTACCCAATCTATACTTAACCATTGAAATTGTGTCATGCATATCATCTTAACATTAAAAGGAGAGAATAATTGCCATCGTAATTAAAATTTCAAAAGGGTATTTGTTTTGTGGTTAAAAAGTGTTTTGAAAAAAATAATTTTTTTTCTAATTAATGTTTTTATATGTTTTTGGATTATTTTGATGCACTGATGTCAAAAGTGAATTTTAAAAAATAAAAAAAATATTATTTTAATATATTTCTAAGAGAAAAATACTTAAAAAAACAATTGTTATCACAATTCCAAACACTATCAAATCACCTCTTAATCTTTGGTTGGTCCTAATTAGGTACCAAGTCTACACTTGCACGATCAAAATCATAATTATCAAATTAGATAACCTTATTTTGGACCAATCAAAAGTATCACCATAATCCTAGTCAACCTTGTCACATCCAATATTTCTGTCCTAAATGGCTTCGCATCCCAATCTCTTGACGAGCCAAATTAGGTCATTTTGATTATTAATAATCCAACCAACAAGTTAGGCAAAACCTTGACTTCATCTTATTTTGTTTAAATCATTCTTATGCAAACCAAAATGGTACCTCAATAACACATACATACACACTAAAAGAAGTCCAATCAAGAAGCTCAATTCATAAAAAAAAAAAGGTAAACTTAATTTAATCTTTTAAATTTATAACCTGTGAAATCTCAAACACGAGCTCAATCAAGAAACATAATTCCCAACAAAAAAATAAGCCAACAAAAGCGATGTCAACATGTGTTAACCTATTAAACTTGTGACCCAAGTCATTTGACTAAAAACACCAAATTTGAAAAACTTCTAAATCTAATTTTCAACTAATCAAATGTTGAGTGATTTGAAAAAAAATATGAATCATACAAAAGAATAAAAAAAAATTAGCAATTATAAGCTCAACCCACCATACCTAGAGATAAGGTTATGAGATCGGTAACCTAATAAAAAGAAAATTAAAAAAAAATCATGAAATTCAATTTTAAAAAAACCATTGTTAACTTATGAAAATCTTGACCCGATTTGTTTGACCGAAATCACTAAATATAGAAAAACCACGAAGCTTAATTTTTAACAAACTACTTATTGAATGATGAAATTAAAAAAAAAATCTAACCACACAAAAAGGATCCAAAAAAAAGAAAGAGTAGTTAAAAGCCAAAAAATAGATGTGAGCCTATCTGAGTTAACTTACCAAACTCACGGGTTAGGTCATGAGATCAAGATAATCTGGTAGAAAGAAAAACGAAGAAAACTACAAAGCCTATTTTGTTAAAAAAATCAATGTCGAGTGATGAGATAAAAAAAAAAAACAAGTAAAACAACAATGTCAACCCGTGTTAGCTTATAAAACCTGTGACCCGAGCCATTTGATCAAAAAAACCAAACCTGGAAAAACCATGAAGCTTAATTTTCAATAAACCAAATATCAAATGATAAAATTAATATAAATATACACAAAAAGATCCAAGAGAAAAAAAATAACAATTAAAAGAATGATGATCATATTTTAAAAAAACAAAAAATAAATCAAAGGATGAATAATTTTGGATTAAAGAGTTAAATTGAAAAGAAAAATTAAATTAATAATATAATTAAAATAAGAAACCACCAAAAATATGTATTTTTTTATTTATTAAAAGATGAAATTGAAAATAATTGAAATTTTACAAAAGAAGCAAGAAAAAATCAAGAAATAAAGAGATTCAAGACCAAAATTGAAGAAACAAAAAATAATAAATTTATATTAAAAGATAAAACTGAAAAAAAAAAAATAAAAACCTACAAAAAGACTAAGAACAAATATTATAATTCAAAGGATTGAGGAACAACACTCAAATCGTGTAACTAAGAGAATCACCATGAAATCTTAAATGGTCTGCACAAATTTCAAGAGAGAAAAGAATAGAGAAAAAAAAAATATTATCAGAGATAATCTGATAAAAAACAATCAACACATGTTATCTTTTAAAAAAAAGATATCATGAAAAATTCAATACCATAATAAAAAAAATTTTAACAATTAAAGTCAGTCGCATGCAACACCTGAAAGCGACAGAACAACTGACATCATCCTTGAAGTTTTCTGTCTCCATTGCTATTTTGTTATTTTAAGATTTCTTGACCGTTAATTAAAAAAGCGAAAGCAAATAACATGAGATATTGGGTCAAAACCTAACAAATCAGCGATAAACTACGAACTCATCTTTCCAAATAAAAAATAGTTTCAGATTTATTAGGTAGAAAAACCAAACTTGATGTCAACTCAACTGTGAGAGTAAATTATATTTAACTCATTTTTAAATATATTTGTAACCTAACCATTTTCATCCATTTCATGTTATTTTCCAATTTACTTGTTTTTTCAAGAAATAGAGAAAACAAAATAGATAATATGAAAATATTAATGAAAAAAATATTTTTAGAAGAAAGTAATATTAAATTGAACATGATCTTAAAAAGACTAGCTAACTACTTTTTAGAATTAGAAAAATTATTTAATTTATTTTGTAAAACTAGATAAACTAATTTATAACTTACTCCAGGCAAGCGAGCAAGAGATTTAAATGTAAAGTTTTTCTTTCTCAAGCAATTTTCACGTACCAATATCAAATTTTTATAGTATCATGTTGGTCAGCCATTTATACTTATATTGGTATATGTATAATTTGTTTCTATCTTATTTTCAATTTGAATCCGAACCAATAAAAAAAAACCCTAAAAAAAAATCTCATTTACAATCTAAATCAGCATATACTATAAAAAAAACTCATATAAATAGACCTGCTTCAAATAACTTTTGCTTTTTATATTGAATATATAATTATATTTCAAATTTTAATTTTATAGAATTTAAAATAACTTATTTTTCATTCATGAAGACCTGTTTTTTTATATATTTTGCATGCAAAAATTTATTTCACGTCAGTTTTATTTTTTAAAATATATATTTCTAATTATAATTAAAAAAATATTTTTTTTAAATACTTTTTTTAAAATTACTTTTACAAAAACTACCACAATATTAAACATAATATAATATGTTGTACATTATAATAATTTTTTAAATAATTATTTGAAAAGACAGTATAAACTGTATTTTTTTTATATAAATTTAAGAAAAGAGGTGGTTACGAGTGGGCAAGACATTTGGATGGTCACCAAACTACAAAGCAATCCTTGGTATGATTTATGTCCTAATCAATTTCTTTTCTTGTCTGAATTTTCATTCTCCCGTACAAAAAAAAAAAAAAACCCCCCATAAAAGTCACAAGCTTCACCTCTTATTTCCCTCTCTTAACAGATAACATAACACCCAATAATACACCTTTGCCCCCTTCATCATATCTCTTCCCTATTGCCTCCTAATCATTCTTAATTCTCAACCTAATCTGAAAAAACACTCATTAACCCACAATCTTCCTGCTTGGTACCCTCTCTTCTTTTAATGGTATTTTTTTTATTTAGCTCCATCCAATTATGCACAAGGCTTGTACTTGTGGGTGCTGTTTGTCCGCTTCTAAAACAGCAGGAAGAATCTCTTCTTTCCCTACAAAAATCAACTTCTTTTCTCTTAATTATTAGTAAAGTATCAACTAATACCAAACCCCAATGAAACCCTTTTCATTTTTATAGGTTAAGCTTCAAGGAAAATACACATTCATCTCTCTCCTTCATTTCCACCTTCTCCCTCTAATCTAATCTATTTCAGGCTTCACCTATACATACATACATTACATTACATTAATTCATGTACACAAGGACCATAACCCATTGAAGTCCATCTCTCTCTTTCCCATCTCTCTCTCTAGTCTATGTAGATTAATTAGGCAAGTTCTCCACCACCCTTGAAGCAAAGTAGGCATCAGCTTTAACTTTTTTATATTCTCTCTCTCTCTTTTCTGGTTTTTGGGTGTTCGTGCATTCATTGAGATCTGTTTCAAAATGGGGTTCCTTGAAGGTTCTTGTTTAAACACAGAAGAGCCACCAAATAGCTCTACTAGTGATGCTCTGTCCACTGCTACTTTCAGAGCCAAAGACCAATACTTTGAGCATCATTATGAGCGAAAAATGAAAGCTTTTTTGTCAAAAATGTTTTGGCAATTTGGTTTGACCTGTTTTGTGCCAAATGAGAGTGATGAAACCAGTAAGGGAAGTACTAAGAAGAACGCAGATTTAGAGCACAACAAGGCATGGTTGTTGGCAGAGTCTGGTGGCTGTGGTGGTGCAGAGTTAACAAATGCTGATCCACAATCAGTTCACTCTTCTTTCAGGTTCAGTTTATGCTCTCAAGTTGAGCTTGAGTCAATGAACATGAATTCTTCAGCTACTGTTTTGATGGTGAATTTGGACAATGGATTGAATGAGACTAGAGCTAAAGAGCTTAAATGGAGGAGAATTCAGTCGCTTGAGAGAAGTATCTCTCCAGTTGCAAATTCTTTGGTCAGATTCAGTTATAGTGAAATTCTTGCTGCTACTAATAATTTCTCAAAAGGTAAGAAATGGGTAGCTTCTGTTTTTTTTTTTTTTTTTGAATCTTAAAGCTTGTTTCTTTTTTGAGATTTTGATTTGTTTTTGTTGTGATGGGTAGGTAGAGTTTTGGGAAGGGGAGCTTTGAGCTTTGTCTTTAGAGGTAAAGTTGGGTTCTTGAGGACGGCTGTGGCAATTAAGAGATTAGACAAGGAGGATAAAGAGGCTTCAAAGGCATTCTGTAGAGAATTAATGATTGCTAGTTCTCTTTACCACTCAAATATTGTGCCTCTTGTCGGGTTCTGTATTGATCCAGATGAGGGCTTGTTCTTGGTGTACAGATATGTATCTGGTGGCAGCTTAGAGCGCCATTTGCACGGTATACTTTCTTGTTCTTTAATTTGGGATTTTGAAATTTGATTGAATTTTTGGAATTTTAGTAATTTTTGGAGTACTACTACCTTTTGTAGATAAGAAGAAAGGGAAGGGAGGAGTTAAGGGTTCTTCAGGCCTTCCCTGGTCTGTGAGATATAAGGTTGCACTTGGAATTGCACAAGCAATTGCATATTTGCATAATGGAACTGAAAGATGTGTTGTTCATAGAGATATCAAACCCTCAAATATACTCCTTTCTTCCAAGAAAGTTCCGAAGGTAAGGGCTTGTTTCATGGATTACAATCTCTTATTTAAGTGGTTCTATGGTATTCAGAATCAATTTAAGCTATGCATGTTATTTTTATTGATAAAAAATGACAATTATGCTTGCAGTTGTGTGATTTTGGTTTGGCTACTTGGACTTCTGCACCTTCAGTCCCTTTCCTTTGTAAAACTGTCAAGGGAACATTTGGGTATGAACTGCAACAAACTTATGACAAAAGAAACCATATATGTTCTTTTTAATGGTTCAACAAATTTATTCTTTTTTTTTCCTCATTTGCTGATATAAATCTTAAATGTGCAGCTACTTAGCTCCTGAGTATTTCCAGCATGGGAAAATATCCGATAAGACCGATGTGTATGCTTTTGGTGTGGTCCTATTGGAACTAATTTCTGGAAGGAAGCCAATTGAAGCAAGGAAGCCACTGGGGGAAGAGAATTTGGTCCTATGGGTAGGTTACTGAATTAGTTTCCTTTTAACTTTCCATCAGTCCCTTTGACTTTGTGATGTTTGAGTGAATGGCCCTGCTATAAGCTTCCATAGATAAATAGGGCATTCTGTTACTCAATGCCATAATCTACAAACCACATTCTGAGCATAACTATTAGATTAGGTCAAGACTTGAATCAGATGTTGAGCAAATAGCGTTTCTTTGTAAACTTTAAGCAATATAACTTGCTTTGTTAGGATGGAATTGTTTGTCCTCTAGTTCTATGGACAGGGATTTATGCATCATTTTTTCTCTGCTGGTCCTAGGGAAATGGATTGGCAGTGAAACTGCTATGATACTGGCGTCTAGGATTCTAGGCTTTCGCTTGATTTTATCAATTCCTTCTAGTTTACTTTCAACCTCAACTATCCGACTTCTTTAGCCAAAGCATGAACTATTATGCAATTTTCACCCCAGAATCATGCACAAATTGACCAAATTTCTTGTAACTGATGCATCATGTGGAGGATGAGTTTGTTTTGCTGTCTCATGGTTTACTATTTTGAAGAATTCTATCAACGTTACACTTCACTATGATTTTTGCCTTCATCTCTAATAAAATCATGTGCTGTTGCTTTGGCAGCAAGGTCACTCATATTAGGATTTGATTGCATTATGAAAAATCATTTTGACATGAGTAAGTAGCAAACAGCTCTATCTTAGATATTGACCATTTGTTCACAACATGATGACATTTGTGCCTTTATTATTGGACGTGAAATTGACATCATGGACTCTGCAATCTTTTTGCAGGCTAAACCCCTGTTGCAGAAGGGAAAGGAAGCCATTGAGGAGTTGCTTGATCCACGACTTAAATGCACTTTGAGAAATACAACTCAAATAACCCAGATGATCCAGGCTGCCACTGCCTGCATAAGCAATGAAGAATCTCGAAGACCAGGAATAGACGAAATTATTGGCATATTGAGAGGTGAAGAACAACCAATCTACTCAAATAGGAAGAAATCCAATTTTTCCGGGATTATAGATTGTTACCCTCAACTACAGCAGACAAAAAGTGAGATGAATAGTCACTTAGCTTTGGCTATGTTAGGAGTTTCAGAATTTGAGGATGATGACCACCTTTATTGTCGTTAAAAAAAACATGGTATATTCAACTTTCTGATTTTTCTTTTTGGTGTTTTAGCTTGGCGAGAAAGAATCCTAGAAATCAGAATCAAAAACAGTGTTGAAATTGTAAATAGGAAAAAAGAATTTGCTGAGAATTGTGTAAATAGCTTCCATTTGGCTGCCTCGGCTTCATGGCAAACATGATTTTAAGGTTAGACTTCTAATATTATATTCTTCGAAGTAATGTGCTGATTTTAAAGATCCTGAGTAATAGATTCATTTCAAGGTTAGACGTCTTATTGTATATTTTCTTAAACACAGTATGCAGTTTGACTTGTTTTCTTTACTTGTTGATTGCAGAAAAGCTTGAATGTATGCATTTATCGTTTGTGCCTGTGGGTGTGTGTGTTGTGGCCTGAATAAGTGGAACAAGACAAGTTTGAATCAATAAATGTGAATTCTGAATTCTCGAGGCCATAACTTGAATCCAGCATATGGTTTTTGAATGAATCTTCCCACATCACCGCAGAACTGGAAGATCACACTGTAGTAAATAGCCAAGGAATAGAATATCCTATGACCCATAAAACGGTACTATGGTCATTTTTTTCTGTGCATCTAAAATGTTCTGAAACAGGGACCATATTTTAGTGGGGATTAGAAAGCATCCAAGGGGCAACGTCTATTTTTTACCACAGAACCGCTTTGCTGTTGCACTCTCACTTTCAGAATACTCAAGATACCAAATTGCTCATATAGAAACATGAGGTGATAAAGATGTTTGTGTTGTAACTACCAAACCAAGTCCGTGTCAATCAAAATTCAGATGGACTTAGCCTCTGCCTTTCATAATCACGAATTACATTACATCCCGAGTAAAAAATAACAGTGCAAAGAAAAGGAAAGGATATATGTTGTAACATTAAAATATCTTAGCAACATCTTTCATCAGGCCACTGTTAGCCTTGGCAAAATCTAAGAACTCCTGGAATGATATGAATCCATCACCATCAGTATCAATCTCAGCCATCATGCGCTTGATCTCCTCTGCTGTGACTGAACCGAGGGTCTTCAAGCAATCGCCGAGCTCTGCTGCAGAGATTTGGCCATCACCATTCAAGTCGAAACGCTTGAAAATACGCTCCAGCTCAGGCCTTTCGTCAGCCATGTTGGTGTGAGTTTGTTTTGGATCCTAGCCTTGTAATTTTGAACGAGGATGACTGGGAGTTAAAGGAGCTGGATTCTTAAAGGGATGATAAGCGTCTTCAACTTTTAAGGCCATCCAATGAACTCGGAATAGGTACGGTTCACCTGAAAACTCTCAACTATTCGTCGACAGATATCCTTGGGTTGAACTAGACCAATCTAAACATAGAAATTGTTCAAAGAAACGACAGAAAAATCAGGACAAAACATTGGATGTCAATCATTTGACACAATCACTAACTATTTGTTGTTTTCTTGACGAAGTAGAAGGCAGGAAACAACTCCCACAGTGAAAAATAGGATCTGTTATCGGTTAAAACAGTCAGCTTGTCAAATAATGCAGAGTTATAATTATAGTGATACTACTGTAGATTTTTTTATTTTTTATTTATCATTTGGACTTGTGTACAGGAAAATGTCTCAATTTTGATAGGAACTAATGGGAAAATTCTTCTGTTGTCTCAACAATATTAAGCACTTCATCACAACTTGATTGAGTTTAGATTTCCACTTGGAGGTCTCAAAGTTAGAATAATGTTGAAATACCGAGAGACTTGATATTAATTAAAATTAAAAACTTTTAAAAAAAAAAAAACTAAAAGAGAATGAGAAGTTATCTTAGTGGACATTTCCCTGTTCATTGAATAATAAAGTGATGAAATTGCTTTTAATTGATTTTTACAAATTGTATGGGTTAGTTTGATCATTTTCTTTTATAAAATTATTAATTAAATTCTAAAATAAAAATATATAATACCTATTACTCAGAGATTTTTTGTTTTTTTGTTTTTTTTTCAAAATAGTATAATTACTTTGATACCCTTGAAGATAAAATCAACTTAATTCTCTCACAAAGATTTTTTTTTGTTATTTTACATTGATTTTCTTGTAGATTTGAAAGTTGCGTTGCACGTGCCATCATGTGGACAATCCCTAAGCCATTTGGATGGCGTGTGCGAAGTCTTCCAACCACCAAACATCACCTTTTGAAATGATGTTTGAAAGGTCCCGGCACCTCAACCTGATAGGTGGAGCATGTTTCAAAATTTTGGATGGTTTGGTGTTAGCGACCATGTTTTCCCTTCTTCTCTATCTCTCTACCTAGATTTTCATGTCAATCCCTTAAAAATTCCAGAACAATCCTTTAATTTGTTGATTCTTCAGATTTGATCTCTTTTTTTTATTATTATAATTTTTTTATCTAGAATAATTTATAAATTTTGTTTGCTTTTTCAATTTCATCCCTCTTCAATTTTTTCATCTTTCAAATTTTCTTCCTCTTATTTTTATTACTATTTGTTCTGTTTAAAATCATTTTTTAAATTACTTTTATTTACTATTTCACCTTTTTTTTTCCTATCAGATTTGATCCTTATTCTTTTGATTGTCAATTTTTTTTTTTGGCTTTGGCAAGTTTTTTAAATTGATATTTTTAAATTGGTTTGTAATACACTTCTTGATTGAACCCGGATCCAGCGTTTCACAGGTTGCAGGTTTTAAAAATTTAACCAAGTTTAGGATGGTTTCTTTGGTTCACTCGGTTTTTTTCTCTTTATCTAAGCTATTTTTTTTTCTTATTTCATCATTCAGTATTTATTCAATTGGAAACTAAATGTTTTTTTAGCTTGCTTTCTGTGGAATTTCTTGTTGGTCTTGAAAATGACTCGATTATCTCGGATCTTTCTGTGGAATTTCTTGTTTTTTTATCATTTATTTAAACTTATTTATTTTAATTTCATCATTCAATATTTGATGTATTGAAAATTGATCTTCGTGTTTTTTTTCCTTTCCTTTCAAGTGGTTTTTTTTCTGTTTTTTTTTCTATGAGGTTATCTCAATCTTATGTATATTGTCAGGGAATTTGTGAGTTAACCTAGTTTAACTATTTTTTTGTTACTTTTTTTTTAATTTTTCCCTACAATATTGAGTTTTTTTATACTTCAGATGAGCTCATGTCAGGTTCTTTTTACTTTTTTTCATTGTTGTTTTTTTGTTAATTTATTTTTTGTTTGCATTTTTTATTCATATTATTTAAATTACCAATTAATTCAATTACTCGTATCTCAAATTATTATTTTTTAGCATTTAAAAAAAAAACATTTAACCAACCTACGGCGGAGTGTGGATCACAAATATAGTTTGCACTGGGAGATCTTAGGTTCAAATCTTGTAAGAATAGGAGAAGTTGCTTCATTTTGTAGTTTAAGATTAGATAATTCATATGCGCTATGTTGCGGGTCATGTCAAGTTTTTATTGAACATAAAAAAATATTCAAATGTTGCTAATATTTTTTTTAGAGGAAAAAAATCTAAATCGTGTGAGAGTTGATCCAATATGATTCAATTGACTTTATAGATCCAAAAACAACCTAGAGGACCTGTAAAAATAGTTTGACTTAAAAAAATTCAATATGATATCTTTTTTTAATATCAAGATAAGAACATATTGTATTGACTTGGATCAATACAGGTTAACATGTCAAATCCGCAATCCAGGTTATGAGACTATGATAACCTCATAGAAAATAAATCAAAATAAATCATGAAGCTTAATCACCTCAATGTTAAATGATGAAATTGAAAAAAAAATCAATAAAAAAGGACCTAAAAAACAAGCCGAGTTAACTTGTCAAACTTGCGATTCGGGTCATAAGACCGAGATAACCCTATAAAAAGTAAATCAAAACAAATTACAAAATCTAATTGTAATATCCCACATCGGTGGGTTAGGGAGTGGTAGCTAGTCTTATTAAGAGTGCTAGTTGTTGACTTGTCATACGCGTTTTGGGGCATTAGACTTAGAAGTGGGCTCGCGTCACCAAAAACAAAACCGTGAGGGCGGTAAGGCCCAAAGCAGACAATATATGGTAGGTTGGGTCAGGCTGTTATAGTTGGTATCAGAGCTTACCTCACTGGTTGTCCGGTTGTGCCGACGTGGTCGTCGGGCTCCTTAAGAGGGTGAATTATAATATCCCATATTGGCGGATGAGGGAGTGGTAGCTGGCTTTATTAAGAGTGTTGGTTGCTAACTTGTCATACGTGTTTTGGGGCGTCAGGCTCAGAAGTGGACTTGCGTCACCAGGAATAAAACCATGATGGCGGTAAGGCCCAAAACGGACAATATATGGCAGTTTGGGCCGGGCTATTACATTAATTCTCAATCATCCCAATGTTGAAATATGAGATTAAAAAAATCAATTAAAAAAACATAAAAAACAACCCGAGTCAATCCGCTAAACTCATGACTTGAGTCATGAGACAGAGATAACCTCTTAGAAAGAAAATAAAAAAAAAATGACTTAATTTAACTCGGGTTAACCTACCAAATCTGTAACCCTGATCATGAGACTAAGATAATCCCATAAAAAATAAATCAAAATAAATTATAAAACTCAATTTTCAATCGACACAATGTTGAACATAGATATTTGTAAAAAATTAATTAAAAAAATGACACAAAAAATAAGTCAAGTCAATTCGGGTTAACTCGTTAAGCATTATTCTCAGGTCATGAGGTTGAGATAAATTAATAAAAGTAAATTAAAATAAATTATAAAGTCTAATTTCAAATAAAACACAATATTAAATGATAAAACTAGAAAAAAAAAACAATTGAGTCAACTGGGTTAACCCACTAAACTTGCAACCTGAATCATGAGATGGGAACAACCCAATAAAAATAAAATCCAATGTTGAAAGACCCGTGACCCGAGTCTTGGGACCGAGATAATCTATTAGAAAGAAAATTAAAAAAGACTACTCGATTTAACTAGAGTTAAAATGTCAAAACCTGCAACCCTAATAATGAGACCAAGATATCTTTATAGAAAGCAGATCAAAACAGATTATGAAACTCAATTCCCAACCTATCCAATATTGAATGATTAAATTGAAAAAAAAATTAAAAAAATGAACACAAAAAACAACCTAATTCAACTTGGGTTACTTGTCAAATATTATTCTCAGGTCATGAGACCAAAATAACATAATAGAAAACAAAGAAAAAAAATTATAAAGTCTAATTCTTAATCAACCCAATATTAAAGGATAAAATTAAAAAAAATAATTAAAAAAAATCTAGTCAACCAAATTAACCCCCAAAACTAATGATTTGTATCATGAGAGTACGATAACTTAATATAAAAAAAAATCTAATATTAAAAAAAAATTAAAAAAAAACATTGATGAATAAAAATCAAAGAAAAAAACAAAATATTATTCCAATAAATAGCATAACCCGCCTTCTTTTAGGTTTTTTTTTTTTTAATGTGCTGTAAAAAAACAAGATATTTGAGTTCAAATGACAGTTATTAAACCCGGACCGGCCTGACGGGTTGACCCAGGACCCTGTCAACCTAGTGGCTAGACCGATCCAGGTTTGTTAAAAGACCAGCCGGTGCAATAACCAAGCAAAACCCGATCGACTCGATGAGTCAACCCATGACCTGGGCGAACCCGAACGAGACCCCCTTTTTTTTTCAAATGTGGTTTTTCTCCTATACCCTTTTTTATATTATTTTTTTAGTTAGTTATTAACACTTTTTAAAATTCATTATATAAATATTAGAAGATATTTTATTTTTTCAATGTAAGATTTGAAATCCTTTAGTATATATACTATATGTTTTCAAGAAAAAAATTATTTTTTCAACGTGGAATTTAAAGCCCTTTTGAATATATACTCTATGTTCATAAGAAAAAAGTTATATTTTTCTAATATGAGATAAAAAAAATATTTTTAGTTTAAATACTTCAATTTAAAAGAATAACATGGTATCTTATAAAAAAAAATTTTAAAATATTCTTTTAAATTTCATTATTTATAATATGTATAGGCTATATTTACATAGATTTTTTTTTAATTTTTTTATATAAAATATTAAAATTTTAAATATTTTTTAAAAATTTTCCGGGTTAATCCATAAAACCCGAAACCCGGCCTGATCAACTCCCGGGTCAGGTTTGATAATGATGCACAGTATTAAGCAAACTGACAATATTGGCTTTACAGTTGTGCTGATGTGAGTCATACCAAGGCGAGGATTTCTTACAGGAAGCCAGTTGGGAGAAAAATAAGGATTATACTTGAATCATGAAACCTAACCGTTCTTGTCAGAATTTTTTGTTTTTTTTCTGTTTATAAGATGACAGCCTAATAGACTTTAATCAAAATTTTGCAGGCCTTACACGTCAAGAAGCCTTTACTAGCAGGGAGAGACATAAATTGCAGAGAAAGGCAAGACATCACAAAATTATAAATTTTATTTTATTGGCGATGTACCTCAGCTGAATGTTTACAATATGGTGCGATACAGGGGGGTTGATGTGATCCCCAGGACTGAAATGATTTCACTCAACAGATTGTGGTAAAACTTGCATGTTACAACACTGAACTGTCCAACGATCTAAAGAATTGGCATGGAACTTGTTACCTAATCACAGAGATCACAAAAACTCTACCCAACAAGCTGAATGATGGCACTGTTCACAGCTTCTCTAGTTGGCAAAGCTGGAATGGCACCTCTCTCCTTTACAGTCAATGCACCACAGGCATTCGCAAACTTGAGAGCTTCTCTCAATCGGTCCTCATTCTTAAAGATTAAAAGAAGTCGATCAGTGTGAAAGTGCACTATAAAGTTAAAAGATAAAGTACACTGTTGTTTAAAAGCATAACTGTGAAAACTAAGCATGACTTGCACTAGTTTGCACAACAATAACCTGGACGGGACCGGAAACCATGCATAAATAGAAAACTGGTTTTTTTTCAGATGATCTGAAAGGGGGAAATTATCAATTTGGAGAAGTTCTTGACATTGTCCAGCTCTATGAATTCCTTGCATGATTATAACCAACTCCCTATCAAATATTATACCTTCCAAGTACAGTTGAAGATCAAGTTTCTTCAATACAATGGAAGAAAGCACTTTATAATGGTTATATAGTTGACACAAAGCTAGGATTATGCAATACATATCAACAGACTAAACTGCATCATGACGAAGATACCAAATGCATGTGTAAATTTGTGCTTGCACACGCACAGCAGTATTGACCTGAAGATACTACCATTTCTTTAATCTAATTGTTAATGGCATTACCTGGAGCAAGGAGAGATCCTTAGCTAGTTGTGACAATATTCCAGCAACAAAAGCATCCCCAGCACCAGTGGTGTCCACAGCATCCACCTTTAAACCCTTCACTCTCCCACTGAACTCCTGAAAACATATAAGATAATGAAAATTTAGTCACAGAGATATTAAAAGAAAACATTATCTCCAATATAGGAGGGAAATATCACAAGGCATTAGCACTATATTAGGTCAATTAGTTTTAAAAATCACAGTGCATTTTCACTTAATTTATGAGTCAAATCCTCTTGAAAGACAGCCTTTTAGAGCTGCCATCAGCAAAGAAAACTTTTATAGGCAGATAAGGTTTTCTCAAATTGCAGTTTTATGGAAAAGTTGATAAGAAAAAGGTCCATCACAATATTCAAAATTCTCCAATTCACTCTATATTTGCAATATTTAGATCTCTCTCTCTCATGCCTCCTTTCCTCTTTTTTTCAACTCTTTTAAGTTCCTGTAAGTAACATGTGATTGGAGTTTTGGATGTGCATTCTTATTTCAATTCCTGTCATCATCCAAACTCAAAGCAATAGTACAGCAACTATTTCTCATTGACATGCATGGGATAGGAGCACATGGGATGGTCTTGTAAGTTTCAAAAGTAAATTTTTAAAGACTAGATTTCTGGTACTTACTTTGGTGTAATACCTGCAGCCCTCCGGTCCCTCGGTGACAAGAAGCAATTTAAGATTTGGATGGAATAGCTTCTGAACAACAGCATCATCATATGGATCTTCTCCTTTAGTCAAGAAAGATATCTCTTCTTCACTTATCTGGAAGACATAAACAAGATGTGACCATCAGAGTGATATTTCTATCTGCGTTACACCATGCCTCTAAATTAGGGGAAGCAAAACAATTGCCAACAACAATAAGGTAATTAATCTACTCAAGATGGCATGTTACCTTGATAATATCAGCAGTGTCCCAAATGCTCAGAATCCCTTCTCTGGCACTCTCAGCAGAAGGCCATAGTGGAAGCCTCAGGTTAGGATCGTAGGACAAAAAAACACCTGCATCCTTAGCAACTTTTGCTGCTGCAATGTGGGCTGACTTGCATGGCTCTGTTATAAGACTTATGGAGCCATAATGAAATATTTTTGCCTGCCAAGGTACATAAAAAGGAGAAATATGATTTTTTTATGTAACAAAGGATTTTTTGTGCTTTTAAGTTTTAAATAAATACTACAAGTATAAACCCTTGCATACCTTTCTAATCAAATCTAAATCAAGTTCAGCTTCTTGAAGTAACATATCTGCACTAGGATTACGGTAAAACATGAATTCACGTTCCCCGTCACTTCTTAATGTAACAAAAGCTAAAGCAGTCCTTGCACCAGGATCGAAACGCATCCCTTCATTGTTCACATTATTCTCCTTTAATATTTCCGCAAGCATGTATCCAAACTCATCTTCACCAACCTGTGCATGTCGTACAAAAGATTCAAGATCTGAGAGGTTCGATGACAGATAAAATTTCTATGGTTAATTTTTGTGAAAAATATATGTCAATAAGATAATATAAGCAGGGTATGGCATTCTACAAAACTGGCGCGCGGTTAAATTTTAGAACGAAGAGGGAACAGGTAATATTTTGTCAAGAATGCACTAGGTTGAAAGAATGATCAATAGAACTAAGTTGTTAACGAGGAAAATTGTTGTTTGACAGCGCCTTGCATTTACAGATTGATTCTATCTCCAGCTATCCATAGCTCTATGCAAAGGACTTTAATTCAACCTCGGAGAGGTGGATGACAGCTTTTCACCTTCAGATAACATGAATGCCTAGGACGTATGTTTGTGGATAGTGGATGCCAGATAAACTTGTTATGTCAGATAAACTCAGGAAACTCCTGAAATCAGCTTTGCAACTTAACTTTCTATTAAACATAAATAATGTCTGTGTAACAAGAAAAGGAGTTCTGTGTCTTAAAGCATTAAAGAAGCAGAAGGGAAACATAAATGACACTATAATAGAATTCTAACTTGAATACTACAATCGTAAATTACCAAGCCCCAGAGAATCAAAAAACCAGTTGGCAGATTTTTTTTATCAACTCCTCAACAAATTGGCTACATGGGCATCTGAAAAAGAAAAGGAGTTCTGTGTCTTAAAGCATTAAAGAAGCAGAAGGGAAACATAAATGACACTATAATAGAATTCTAACTTGAATACTACAATCGTAAATTACCAAGCCCCAGAGAATCAAAAAACCAG